>ERZ802830.197-NODE-197-length-58783-cov-7.85702_pt1 | contig 58783 bp, 53 predicted proteins | sample MGYA00345654_ERZ802830 | MGnify/ENA primary metagenome ERZ802830 (study PRJEB30503, sample SAMEA104212375) | marine metagenome | biome: Westerlies Biome; feature: [SRF] surface water layer (ENVO:00010504) within the epipelagic zone...; material: water...
CGTTCTTCCGATCTATTAATTAGCTTTTGAAATGCAAATTTAATAATTTCATTTATAACAATATTTAACTAAAATAAATAGTATTAATAAAAATTTGGCAATAAAAAGGTTTATTCATGAAAATTTCATTCGTTAATTTTGGTATAGAAGCTAGCGGCTCTATCGTTATTTTCTTTTCTGATAAAGAGGGTTTATTTATTACTGAAAAGTCAGAAAATGATAAAAATATTTCAAAATTATTTCAGACAAATACAAAACTATCCAAAGATAAGATAATACAAGATAAAATATTAGATATTATTAGCCCACATTCAAATGATTACGATAGGATAATTTTTTTCAAATTAGAGAATATAATAAATTTAAATGAGAATGATTGGATAAAGATTGGGGGAAGAGTCTCTGGCTATCTAGCTCAAAATAATATCTTGGATGTATCTATAAGATTGGAGTCAACTATAAAAAACGTAGAGATGACTTCAATACCTTCCAAGATCGCATTCGGGATGGAACTTAGGGCTTATTCTTTTGATAAGTATAAAACAAATAATAAGCAGAAGAACGTCATGAATGTGAAATTTGTCACAAACCATCATGTCACAACAGAAAATCTCTACAAGAGTTATTTTAGCATCCTTAACGGAGTTAATTTAGCGAGGGATTTAGTAAATGAACCATCAAACGTTTTGAGCCCAAAGGAATTTACAAATAGAATTAAGGAAATAGAAAATCCTAGATTAAAAATCAAAATTTTACCACAAAAGAGACTTGAAGCTATGGGGATGGATGCATTTTTATGTGTCTCGAAAGGAAGCCGAAATGAGCCTTATGTTGCTATAATGGAATACCTGCCTAATAAGAATCAAAAACCAATAGCAATTCTGGGTAAGGGGGTAACCTTTGACTCTGGTGGTATATCTATTAAGCCGGCGGGAGGCATGGGTGAGATGAAAGGTGACATGGCTGGTGCTGCTAGTGTTGTTGGCTTGATGAAGGTCTTATCTGAAAGAGATGCGAAAATTAATGTTGTTGGAATTGTCGGCTTAGTTGAAAATATGACAGATGGTAATGCTGTAAGGCCAGGTGATGTAATAAAATCAATGTCCGGTACAACGATCGAAGTTTTAAATACAGACGCAGAGGGTCGGCTTGTATTAGCAGATATTGCGACTTATGCAATTGAGAATTATGACCCATTATCAATCATCGACCTTGCAACTCTTACTGGAGCTATATTATCTGCCCTTGGGCAAGAAATGGCTGGGATTTTTTCAAATAACGATGAACTTGCCGAGAACTTAATTGCTTCTGGAGAAAAAACAGGAGAATTATTATGGCGAATGCCCATTGGTAAAAATTATAGGAAGATGATCGACTCAAAAGTAGCAGATATTAAAAATATTGGTGGAAGATATGCTGGAGCAACGACAGCTGCTGAATTTATTCACTGTTTTACTAAAGATGTTCCATGGGCACATTTGGATATCGCAGGCACATCAATATCAAGCCTCAAAAATGAAATCAATACAAGTTGGGCATCAGGTTTTGGCGTTCGGTTATTAAATCAATACTTGGAAGACTTTATCGAAAAATAAACATGTTTTCATAATTGTAAATTTAACTATTTCAGTATATGTATCTATTATTATAAATATAAAAGAAAGCTATTGACTATGACACAAGAAAGAACTCTATCAATAATTAAGCCTGACGCTACTCGTAGAAATTTGATTGGAAAAATCATAACAAAGTTTGAAGATGGCGGTTTGAAAATTGTCGCGCAAAAGAAGATTCAGTTAACTCAAAAATTAGCTGAAGATTTCTATGCTGTCCATAAAGATAGACCTTTTTATAGTGATCTTGTAAATTTTATGATTTCAGGGCCAGTAGTTGTTCAAGTTTTAGAGGGTGATGATGCTGTTATAAGAAATCGTGAAATTATGGGTGCAACAAATCCTGCAGAAGCTGCTGATGGAACAATAAGAAAAGAATTTGCGGAAAGCCTTGAGGCTAACTCAGTCCATGGTTCAGATAGCCTTGATAATGCCAAAATTGAAATAGAATTTTTCTTCGATAAAAACGAAATTGTTGGTTAGAACTATAAACTTTTTTGAATGAGGTTTTCTTAAATTTTATTCTTTGATATAATTTTCCTATAATTTTGATTCTATAATTTTTTAGTGGAGGCCCCAATGGTTGAGAGTTTTAATGGATATTTATACCTTATTATATTCCTCGTTTTATTAGTAATGAATATTTTCTATGGCTTTAATTGTTTATTTAGGACAGAAAAATTCCTTGAAAAATACGCCATAAGTATAGAGGCCGCTTTCTTTTGTAGATTTGCAGGAGCCATGATTAGTGCGGCAGTTTTGATGCAATTATATATATTATTTAGAGGAACGGAAGCGGCATGGGCATTCTTTAATTTTATGTTTGTCACCATGACTCTAATTTCTGCGGTTTCGTTCTATGGTTTTGAAATTGATAAATTAGGTCTTACTGATAAATCCTCCAGAGAGGGCTACATATCAACCGGAGTATTGGCTATCCTATGGGGTATTTTATGTTTTGGTCTTGCAGATAAAATTTATATTTAAATACCAGTCATCAAAGTATCTTTGCTATTTATGACGTAACTGATATGCTACTTTTATGTAGTAATTAACGGGAGGGATTTCTATGCGAAAACAAAGGATAAGTTATGTTGATCCTAATCAAGTCTCTGATGCAAAAATGAAGAAAGAGTTTGAGAGATGTCGAGATAGGGGTACTCCAAGACCCGAAAGTCAGGCTATAAGGGCTCATGCTCCCGCAACATTCTGGTCTTTTGCAAACACATGGCAAACTGTATTTCATGAAGGTGTTTGCGATCATACAATTAAGGAATTATGCAGAGTTTATGTATCTCACTCTGTAAAATGCGAATATTGTGGCAATCAAAGATCTATTCAATCCAGGCAAAAAGGTCTTGTTGAAGATGATTATTTTGATTTACTAAATTTTGAAAAATCAACTAGATATAATGAAAGGCAAAAAGCAGCCCTTCGTTATACCGAAGCAATTATATGGGATTTGGAGACGAATGACATATTATGGAAAATTTTATATAAGTATTATGGTGAAGACGAAATTGTGGAGCTTGGTTATTTTGTAGCCATTACAATGGGGCAGCAGCGCTGGCTTAAGACGCTCAATATTGATCACCACAAGGTTCTTGTTGGCACCGATGCCTCTATGATGCCGGGAGCTGAAACACCTACCGCTTGGGAAGATCATCAAAAATCATCTGATTACTGGGCTAAAAAATCTCATCCAAACCTAAAGCAATAGTCGCAGTTCTAATTACTTAGAGTATAGCCACATCGATGATAACCCTTGAATTATTTATTGCTTTTAGCGTTTTTGCTTTTGTATCCTCAATAACACCTGGGCCAAATAATATTATGTTAATGGCATCAGGTACAAATTTTGGTTTTAAAAAAACGATCCCACACTTGCTAGGGGTTAATCTTGGTTTTGGATTTTTGCTATTTTGTGTTGGTATTGGGTTAATGCAAATTTTTGATCTATTTCCAATTATGCATGACGTATTCAAAATATTTTGTAGTATTTACCTTATATATTTGGCCTATAGAATTGCAACTTCGGCATCCCAAACCAAAAATTCACAAAGTAGAGCAAGGCCATTTTCTTTTATTCAGGCGATACTATTCCAATGGATTAATCCTAAGGGTTGGTCTATGGCTTTAACCGGAATATCTGTGTATTCCACTTCCAGTTCTCTTATAGGTGTGCTTATTATCACATTAGCTTATACTTTAATAAATCTACCCTGTATTTGCTTTTGGACAATGCTTGGGGAACAATTCAGTCGGTTTATGACTAGTAATTTGCGTTTGAGGATCTTCAATTATATTATGGCAACTTTACTAGTTCTTACCCTGGTTCAAATTTTCTTTATGGGTTAATAATTTAATGAATAAATTAGTATTAAGTTTTATAGCACGAATGGGGATATATATACTCTTGTATTGCCTCCTCGCTGGAGCTTGCTACCTATCCCTTCTTATCATATCAAAAATATTAGGTTGGCTTTTTTAGGCAATAACTAAACTTCTCAGCCAGCTAGTTTTGATAATTCAATAGGTTTATAGATTTTTTGATCAGTTTTATTCTTTGCAATATTTATCATAGCCTCTGCAACTATTTTAGCTAAAATAGGTCTATATTGGCGCATCCTACCAATCAGTAGTGGGTTTAAAAGCTTAAATGCTTTTTTATAACGTTGCTCATCTTTTCGAGGTGAAAAGCGATCTCCAAGTAGAAGGGAAGGTCGAACTATTGCGAGGTTTGAAAATTGCATATCCATTAAATTATTTTCAACGTTTCCCTTATTCTTAAGATATAGGCTGATGCTTTTATGATTGGCGCCCATAGTTGATACATATAGGAAAGATTTAATAGAATTTTTCTTCGCAAAATTTGCAATGTCTATTGGTATAGTAAATTCAATTCTAGTAAATTCTGCTCTATCAGGGGTAATTTTCCCTGTAGTTCCAATGGAAAAGAAACAATCATCACCGGAAATAGCGTGTGAGTAAGTTGAAATATCCAAGAAGTCAGTTATGATTAATTCCACTTTCTTGTTATTTATTTGCAGTGGTTTTCGCGCAAATACTTTAATATGACCGTAATATTGATCTACTAAAAGCTGATCTAATATATGACTACCAACCAAACCTGATGCACCAAATAATAATGCAGTTTTCATATTCTAATTCTCTAATACTATATTATCTTTTATGATTAATTTACCACTAGCTATTTTTTGAAGACTTTCTGGAAATATCCTATGCTCAAGCTTTAATACTTTTTCTGCTAAGGTATCTTCATCATCATCTTTTTCAATCAGAACTGACTCTTGCATTATAATAGGACCCGAGTCCAGCTCTGCACTAACAATATGGGTTGTACACCCAGTTATACTAGCCCCATCCTGAAGTGCTCTTCTATGAGTATTGAGGCCTTTATAGGATGGTAATAATGAAGGGTGAATATTTATAATTTTATTCATCCATTCGCCTACAAATTTTTTTGTTAGTATTTTCATGTATCCTGCAGTGCATATTATATCAACTTGAAGTTGTGATAATATATTAGACAGATGATCATCAAAATCTAGGTCAGATGTAAAATTTTTTCTCAATACAATTTTAGTATTTATTCCATATTTTTCAGCAATTTCAAGACCTGTTGCTGAATCTTTATTTGAGATGACAAGAACAATTTTAGCAGGGTAATCATCGTTTTGGGCAGCTTTTATAAGAGCCTCCATATTGGAGCCTCTTCCTGAGATAAGAATAGCAACTCTTTTCTTCATCACAGATCCAAGTGTCCCTCATAAACGACGTCTGATTGATTATTTTTTTGATTTATTTTGCCTATCTTAAAGGACATGATATTCAGTTCTCTAAATAGTTCATCTGTTTCATTAGCTAAATTTTTGTCAATAACTAAAACAAGACCAATACCGCAATTGAATGTTTTCATTAATTCATTATCATCAAGTCCACTATATTTTTTGACCCAGCGATATACCTTCATTGATGGGTATGAACTGAGGTTAATATGTGCAGCCATATCAGGGTTTAATACCCTTGGAAGATTTTCCGTCAAGCCACCACCGGTTATATGCGCAATGGCTTTGATTGAACTAATTGAATTTTTTATTCCTTTTAACTCTGATTGATATATTTTAGTAGGACAAATCAAAAGATCTAATAACTCTTCACCTTCCAATTGATATGTAGTTATATCAATATTATTTTCGGATATAATCTTATGAATTAAAGAGTACCCATTAGAGTGGATTCCAGTAGATGGTAAACCAACAATAAGATCCCCAACACTCAAAGCTTTTGGAAGTAATTGTTCGCGCTCAACAAGCCCAACGCAAAAGCCAGCAAGATCATAATGCTTTGGTTTATAGAAGCCTGGTAATTCTGCTGTTTCCCCGCCTGCTAGTGCACAACCAGCAAGTTTACATCCATCAGTTATTCCTTTTATAACTTCCTTTGCTAATGATCTTTCTAATTTACTAGTTGCAAAATAATCTAGGAAAAACATAGGGTCACCGCCTTGAGCCAAGATATCATTAACGCACATGGCAACAAGATCGATGCCGATTGTATTGTGTCTATTATAATCAAAGGCGAACTTCAATTTAGTTCCAACCCCATCAGTTGCCGAAATTATTAATGGATCTTTATAATTTACCTTTGATAAGTCAAATACTGAACCAAAACCACCTAGATCGGCTTCGGAACCGGGTCGCTTAGTCGAAGATACCATCTCAGATATCTCTTGAACTAATTTATTACCTTCATCAATATTCACACCGCTTGATTTATAGGTAATTTTTTTATTTTTTCGTGCCATAAGATGAGTTTTTATATGAATAAATTGAAAGATTTTAAATTTAGTACAATCATTTTCATATTTATAATATATTACATTTGCAATAAGAGTGATAGCGTAGTTTGATTATTTAATTTAAATAATGGATTTAAAACGTGGAAAAGCAGTTATTTTTTGATATTGAAGAGATGCCATCTTTTGATGTAGAGGATTTTATTGTCTCCTCATCCAATCAGTCAGCATATGATTATATTCAGAAATGGCCTGATTGGTCGAGTAATTTAGTTTTTTTAGTAGGTGAGAGTGGTGTCGGAAAAACACATTTAGCAAATATCTGGCTTGAAAAAGTAAATGGAATAAAATTATTACAGGAAAATATAGATATAAATTATATAGGGATGTATCAGAATATCTTAATAGAGGATATTGATCTGATCGATTATGACCTTACAGGTTTATTCCATCTTATAAATGCAATTAAAGAAAAAAATGGTCATATTATTTTTACTTCAAAGAAACCTCCAGTCAATATGGATATTAGACTTGATGATTTATCATCTAGATTGAGATCGGCAACACCAATTTTTATTGATAAGCCAGATGATTTTCTTTTAGAGGCTATTTTGATAAAGTTATTTTCAGATAAAAAGATCATAATAGAAGATCGCGTAACATCATATATTCTGCAACGAACAACGAGATCAGTATCAGAGATAATTAGACTAATTAATAGGATTAATTATAAATCAATGGAAATGAAAAGGAGAGTAACAATTCCACTGGTTAACCAGGTTTTTAAAGAAATGAATTTCTAATCAGGTTTATGATCAGATTTGCTGGAAATTTCAAACGCCAACTTACCAAATAAGTTATATCTCCAGCCTTTAAGAAATTTAATATTTTTATGATTATTTCTAACTAAATTTTTTAGATCACTTTGATTAGCAATTAGATGGGTACAAATTTTATGTTCCTCAGAAATATTTTTTAAAATTTTATTTAGTTCGCTAACTATTGATTTTTGTTGTTTCGAAAGCTTTGAATTAATTGGCTTATTTATATTATTGTTTTCAATAGGTTTTTTTGTAATTACTTCTATAATCTTATTAAGATATTTGTCTTCAAGCACATATTTATTTTCACTAAGAATATTCTTCAAATACGCTAAATCATTTGGTTTTTGTTCAAGTAGTGTATTAATATTTGTATCTGAGAGGATCCTTTTTCTTGGAATATTTGAGAGTACCGCTATATTTTCTCTTAATTCTCTTAATCTATCAATCACATCCTTTTCAGAAAAATCTTTCTTGAGAAGCTCCTCTTTAGACTCAAGATTTTTTGATATAATACTTGGAGGTCTAGAGAGAATTGCCATTTCTTCATATAACCAGTTCTTTTTTTCACCGAAAGATAATTTCTTTTGAAGATAGAGATAAATTGTTCTTAAATATTTTACATCATTAATCGCATATTCACATTTCTTCATATTCAATGGCCTTTCAGACCAATCAGAGTATTGAAGATCTTTATCAAGATCTATATCCAAGATTTCCTTTACTAGCTGTGCATATGAGATTGAGTCTTTGAAGCCACAAAACATTGCTGCCATTTGTGTATCAAATATTGGTGTTATAACTCTACCGGATAAATAGTAAATTGCTTCAATATCTTGCTTACATGAATGTATTAATTTTTCTATTTTTGGATTTTGGATAATATCCCAAAGGCAATCAAAATTTAACTTGGATTTTATATCAACTATAAATTGATCATTTTGTGTGGCAATTTGGATAAGGCAAAGATCAGGCCAGTATGTTTGTTCTCTGACAAATTCAGTATCGAAACCGATTACAGTTTCTGATTGAAGATTTAAGATAAAATTATCTAGTTTATTTTGGTTATCTATTATTTGCATTTTGATTAATTTAATTGTAACACTTATCAAATAAAGTTATATATCTACTATATTTAATGCACTTTTTTATATTTTTTTTTATTGAAAGCAAAAATTATCATGCATCACTATAGAACACATAAATGTGATGAACTTAGATCCAGTAATATTGGACAAGATGTTAGAATATCAGGCTGGGTTCATAGGATCCGTGATCATGGTGGTTTACTTTTTATTGATTTAAGGGATCATTACGGTATTACACAATGTGTTGTTGAACCGGGGACTGATACATTTAATTTGGCTGAAACTATTAGATCAGAATGGGTTGTTTGTCTTACTGGAACTGTCAAAGCTCGAATAGATGAAACTATAAACGTTGATAAATCTATTTCATCTCTACCAACTGGCGAAATTGAATTATTTATTAAAGATATAGAAATTTTATCGAAAGCTGAAGAATTACCGCTACCGATTTTTGGTGAGCCGGATTATCCTGAAGATATTAGGCTAAAATATCGTTTTCTTGATCTTAGGCGGCAAACAATACACAATAATATTGTTCTTCGATCTAATATTATTCAATCTATTAGAAGAAGGATGCTTGAAGAAAATTTTACGGAATACCAGACTCCAATTTTAACGGCCTCAAGCCCAGAGGGTGCTAGAGATTTTTTAGTTCCATCTAGACTCCATCCCGGTAAATTTTATGCCCTTCCTCAGGCTCCACAGCAATTCAAACAATTGATAATGATAGCAGGCTTTGATCGGTATTTTCAAATAGCACCATGTTTTAGGGATGAAGATGCTCGTGCTGATAGATCCCCTGGAGAATTTTATCAATTAGATGTTGAAATGAGTTTTGTAACCCAAGAAGATGTATTTAGCGCCATTGAGCCTGTTCTTGTGGGAGTATTCCAAGAGTTTGCAAAAGATATGGAAGTGGATACCATTATTCCAAAAATACCATTTATGGAAGCACTTAAGAAATACGGATCTGATAAACCTGATTTGAGAATACCAATTGAAATGTCAAATGTTAGTGATATTTTTGAAAAATCTGGCTTTAAAATCTTCGCTGATATACTAGATAAATCATCTGATAAAAGGGAGTGGTATGATAAATCAGAGGTCTGGGCAATACCCGCACCTGGTGGAGGGAGTAGGGCTTTTTGTGACCGTATGAATTCATGGGCTCAGGGTGAAGGGCAACCGGGACTTGGATATATTTTCTTCAAAGATGGCGGTGGTATGGGGCCCGTCGCAAAAAATATTGGCGATGAAAAGGTTCAAAAATTAAAAAAAGATTTGAATTTAAAAGATAATGATTCTGTATTTTTTGTTTGCGGCGTTCCATCAAAATTTTATGATTTTGCCGGTAAAGCTAGAAATAAAATTGGCGAACAATTGGAGCTTATTGACGATAAAAAATATAAGTTCTGTTGGATTATTGATTATCCTATGTTTGAAGTTGATGACGAAACTAAAGGCTATCAGTTTTCTCATAATCCTTTTTCTATGCCTCAGGGTGGTTTAGAAGCCCTTGAGTCTAAAAACCCTCTCGATATTTTAGCCTTTCAATATGATATAGTATGTAATGGGATAGAGTTGTCATCCGGTGCTATTCGGAATCATGTACCAGAAATTATGGAGAAGGCGTTTGAGATTGCCGGTTACAATAAGTCAATATTAGAAGAGAAATTTTCTGGTATGTATAATGCATTAAAATATGGGGCTCCTCCACATGGAGGGATAGCTCCAGGAATTGATCGTATTGTAATGCTCCTAGCGAACGAAGAAAACCTCCGTGAAGTAACAATGTTTCCAATGAATCAACAGGCGGAAGATTTATTGATGGGAGCACCTTCATCTGTGAATCATATGCAGTTAAAAGATTTATCGATCAGATCAATTGAAAAAAAATAATCAGCAAAATTTAGTCGTAATTGGTCACGCAATTATTTCACGTGATTGCTGTATTGCAGATAGTAATGGTATTATGCCAGAGTCACTAATATCTAACAAAGATTGGGAACTCTTTCAGAAGGACCTAGATGAATCAGATCTTGTGATTCTTGGAAGAAATAGTTACGAATATTTCCATCAAAAAAAGAGGAAGCGATTAATACCTACTTCAAAGATAAGAGATTACTATTTTGAAAATAGTGATTTATGCTTTTTTAATCCATTGGATATTTCACTAGAAAAGATTATTAATTTGTATAGTTCTTATCCGAAAAAAATAGCAGTCGCAGGTGGGCAAAGAGTCTATAAGTTAGTTTTTGATGAATTCTTTTATACTCAATTTTATTTGTCTATAAAGATGAACCAATATATGAAAAACGGTCAACCCTTGATAGATGGCTTAAGTACAATCCAGAATATTAAAATATATATGGAAGAAAGGGGCATGCAAGTACAAGAAGAAAGAAAACTTGATAGTGAAACTATTCAGTATATTTACACTCAGTTTTAACTACAACCGCTTGTAGATCCACACGTATCACATTTTAGACAAGTACCATTTCTAACCATTGTAAAGTTACCACACTCATCACAAGAAACTCCTTCGTAACCTTTTATTCTGGCTTCATTAATTAAGTCATTCTTTTCAATTAAGTTTGTATCTATTAAAGCTTCCGTTTTTGTATTTTCTCCAAGGTTTGGCTCGCTGACACTAACGCTTGAGGAAGTTGGAGTTAATATATCATTGGTCCCAGTTAACTGAAGGTCTGCTGAGGGTAAAATGAATAGATTATCATTCTTACTTCTTCCATAACCAGTACTAATATACTTATTAGCTGGAGCTGGTTGATGGTCATGTTCTGGGTTTCCAATTGTATCGGGTGATATGGTATTTGGGTCAACATGAGCTAAGTCGTTTCTTTCAAGGTATGATATTGCAAGTTCTCTGAAAATATAATCGAGAACGGAAGTTGCATTTTTAATTGTATCATTACCCTGCACAAGTCCCGCAGGTTCAAATCTCGTGAAAGTGAAACTATCGACAAATTCATCAAGTGGCACTCCATATTGAAGACCTAATGAAATTGCTATTGCAAAGTTGTTCATAAGAGATCGGAAGGCAGCACCTTCTTTATGCATATCTATAAATATTTCACCAATTCTTCCGTCATCATACTCACCGGTTCTTAGGTATACTTTATGCCCTCCAACTACAGCTTTTTGTGTATATCCTTTCCTTCTATGAGGAAGTTTTTCTCTTTCTCTTTGGGCAGCAATTTCAATAATTCTATCTACTGTATTTTCAGGTATATCGTGAGTAACTTCATCTTCCTCATCACTCTCATCTTCTAATATCTGAGCATTAAGAGGCTGAGATAATTTAGAACCATCCCTGTATAAGGCATTAGCTTTCAGTCCTAATTCCCATGATTTGAGATATGCATTCTTACAATCATCTACCGATGCCGTATTAGGCATATTAATAGTTTTTGATATTGCACCAGAGATAAATGGTTGAGCCGCTGATAACATTAGAATATGGCTATCAACAGATAGTGATCTTTTACCTGTACGACCACATGGATTGGCACAATCAAATACATTCAGATGCTCATCTTTTATACTTGGTGCACCTTCAATTGTCATTGCTCCACAACAATATATATTTGCATCAAGAATATCTTTTTCTGAGAACCCTATGTGAGATAGAAGATCGAATGAAAAGTCATTTAGTTGCTCATCACTTATTTTTAGTACATTTTTGCAAAAATCTTCACCCAATGTCCATTTGTTAAAAACAAACTTTATATCGAATGCGTTTTCAAGTTGTTGTTCTATTGCTTCTAGTTGTTGTTTTTCGAAACCTTTATTTGATAGTTTCATATGGTCTATACCAGGTGCATTTTTTAAGGTATTTAATCCGACAGCATAATCAACTATATTATTGATTGCATTATCCCCATATCCGAGCGTTTTTAGGGCATCAGGTACTGCTCTATTAATAATTTTAAAGTAACCACCACCCGCTAGTTTCTTAAACTTCACAAGAGCAAAGTCGGGCTCTATTCCAGTAGTATCACAGTCCATGACCAATCCAATAGTTCCGGTGGGTGCAATGACAGTTGTTTGCGCATTTCTATACCCATATTTTTTACCTAAATCATATGCATCAGTCCAAGATTGTGTTGCGGCTGTAAGCAGATCTGAGTCATCAACATTTTTATGGTCAAGCGGAACAGGGGAGGTCGATAGCCCAATATAATCAGAAATGTTACCGTTAGCTGCATTGGCGTGGTTTGATATAACTCTCAGCATATGCTTTGCGTTTTTCTCATAATTTGGGAATGGTCCTAGTTCTTTTGCCATTTCTGCTGAGGTTTTGTAGGAAATACCTGTCATTAAAGCAGATATTGCTCCACATATAGCTCTGGCTTTGTCTGAGTCATAAGCTATACCGCTTGTCATTAGATATCCACCTATATTGGCATAACCAAGACCTAAAGTCCTGTACTCATAAGACAACTTAGCAATATTTTTTGATGGGAACTGAGCCATCATTACAGATATTTCTAATACCATAGTCCACAAGCGAACGGTATGTGTGAATTCATTTGTTTTAAGTGTCCCATTTGAATTTCGAAACTTAATAAGGTTTATTGAGGCTAAATTACATGCTGTATCATCTAGAAACATATATTCTGAGCAAGGATTTGAGGCTCTGATTGGCCCACCTTCTGGGCAAGTATGCCAATCATTTATAGTAGTGTGAAATTGAATACCTGGATCAGCTGAAGCCCATGCAGCATAGCCAATTTGTTCCCATAGTTCTGATGCTTTCAGTGTCTTTACAGTTGAATTATCTTTCCTTGATGTTAAATGCCAATCAGCATCATCTTTTAATGCATGAATAAAATCATCAGATAACCGAACAGTATTATTAGAATTTTGTCCAGATACAGTCAAGTAAGCCTCAGAATCCCAATCCGTATCATATGTTTCAAATGCCATAGACGTATAGCCCTGCTCAGCAAATTGAATTGCTCTTTTTATGTAATTTTCTGGGACATGCAGTTTCCTTGCTGCTAAAATTTCTTTCTTTAAGGCTGGATTTTTCTTTGGGTCATAACAGTCATTATCTGACCCTTCACAATTTACACAAGCTTTAAGAATTAAGTTAAGGTGTTTAGCACAAATTTTTGAGCCTGTTACAAGAGCTGCAACTTTTTTCTCTTCTTTCACTTTCCAGTCAATAAACTCTTCAACGTCAGGATGGTCGATATCAACAACAACCATTTTTGCTGCTCTTCTTGTTGTTCCTCCAGATTTAATAGCTCCAGCAGATCTATCTCCTATTTTTAAAAAACTCATCATACCAGATGATTTTCCACCACCAGAGAGGTTCTCTCCGTCTCCTCTGATTTTCGAGAAGTTTGACCCTGTTCCTGAGCCGTATTTGAATAATCTTGCTTCCCTTGTCCAAAGATCCATAATGCCACCCTCGTTAACAAGGTCATCCTCTACTGATTGAATAAAACAGGCATGCGGTTGTGGATGTTCATATGCTGAGTCAGATTTTGTTAGTTTTTTTGTTTGATAATCAACATAGAAATGACCTTGTCCTGGGCCATCTATTCCATAAGCCCAATTCAAACCAGTATTAAACCATTGAGGACTATTCGGAGCACACATTTGTGAGGCTAGAATAAATCTTAACTCATCAAAATAATTTTTTGCATCATTTTCTGTATCGAAATATTTACCTTTCCAACCCCAATACGTCCATGTACCTGCAAGTCTATCAAATACTTGTTTTGAACTTGTTTCTGACCCCAATTTTGTATTTTTTGTCGCGGGAACACTTTTCCATAGCCAACTTGGAACATCATTTTCTTCAATTTTTTTTGTTTCTTGAGGAACTCCCGCTCTTCTAAAGTATTTTTGAGCAATTATATCAGCCGCTACCTGACTCCAACTATCTGGGACTTCAAGATCATCAAGTTTAAACACAACTGAACCATCAGGATTCTTTATTTGACTAGAAGTTTTTATAAATTTTATGTTGCTGTATGGTGATTCATTTTCTTTAGTAAAACATCTAGTTATTTTCATCTTAATTCCTCTTTCTTCTTTATAAGCGCAGACTTTTTAATTTAGTTCCTTTGATATATATGTCTATATATATTTTGAATTATTTTAACTTTTTAACAAAGTTTTGTTTTTATGCACAATAACAACCAATAGTATTATCTGGACATGCGTGACATACTACATGTAGATTATTACCGAATTGTAAACATGTTTAAAAAAAACAGTTTTTTTTACAGAACAAATAAAAAACTATATGTTTTGATTAAAATTTGTTATTGATTATATGAAAGTAACTTGATTCTTTCACGTTGTAACATGATTATTATATTTATTAAGAACATAAAACTATGTTAAAATTTATTAAAGAGATTTTTACCTGGTGGAATAGACAAACACTCTCAACACGAATTCATACTTCACTATACGGAGCTATGGTCGGAGAAGATGATTTTGGTAATATTTACTATACTACAAAAAAAAATGAGGGAGTAAAGAGATGGGTAATTTACAACGGTTACGCTGATTCATCAAAAGTTCCTGCTGCTTGGCATTCTTGGCTACATCACGTAACTGATAGTGTACCAAATAACGAGATACAAAAAAAATCTTGGCATAAGAATCACCTTCCAAATTTAACGGGAACAGATCTTGCATACAAGCCTCCGGGTAGCCTTTCAAATACCAGTAAAACGCAAAGTGAGAATAAACATTATATAAGTTGGGATCCATCTTCAAGTGAGAATGAAAAATGAAAAATAATCTTTTTGAGAGTATTATTGGTTTTATGGTTATTTTAATAGCAATAATATTTTTTTATTATGCTTATAATACATCTGGTCAAAAAAGTAATTCAAATTCATATGAATTAAATGCATCATTTACCCAAGTCTCAGGCCTTGTTACTGGAGCCGATGTTAGATTATCAGGTATCAAAATTGGATCAGTTTCAAAACAGGAATTAGATATTGAATTTTATGATGCAATTGTAACTATGCAGATTGATAATAATATTAAAATACCGTCTGATAGTAGCGCTAAAATAAGTGCAGAAGGTCTATTAGGGGGCTATTTCATTATGATTGAACCTGGTGGATCAGAGACAATGTTGGAAGACGGAGAGTCAATAGAACTTACCCAAGGATCCATCGATTTAATTGGACTGTTAGGAGAGGCAGTTTTTGGTTCAATGTAATATAAAATCTTTTAGCTTGATAAGAGCTTATTTATTTATTCTTTTTGTTTTTCTATTCATTTATCATAATGATTCTGTTAATGCGCAAATTATAATTAAAAAATACATTAACGCTGAAGTGCTTGTATTTAATAAATTAACCAAGGAGAGGGCTATATTTAAAATACCAGCTAAGTCTTCAATCTCCTTCAAAAACTTTAATATCAAGGTTAATTCATGCTTTAAAATTATGGACAAGGATCAAGACTTTGTAACTAATATAACTCTTGAACACATTTATGAGAATAGAATAGAAGAATCTGAAAATATTGTATTATACCTTATAAAACGAAATCTTAATATTGATCCTCAAAATCCATACTATGAATTTAAATTATTAAGATGTAATGATGAAAAAGATATTATTGTTAACAATATTTACAACGGCTAATTCGCTTATTTAAGAAATTTTTCAAGCCAATGTATATTATAATTACCAGAGATTATATCATCATTTGATATTAATCTTTTGAATAGAGGAAGCGTTGTTTCAACACCCTCTATCACAAATTCATCAAGTGCTCTATTTAGTCGGGAGAGGCAACCTGGTCGATCTTTTCCATAAACAATTAGTTTACCAATCATGCTATCGTAAAACGGAGGTATATGATATCCTGCGTATACTGCGCTATCAACTCTAACCCCTGGGCCACTTGCAGGATGGTAGGCCGTAATCTGACCCGCTGACGGAGAAAAGTTCTCAGGATTTTCTGCATTTATTCGACATTCAATTGCATGACCTTTGATTGAAAGATCTGACTGTTTGAATGATAATTTCTCTCCTGCAGCAACCTTTATCTGCTCTTTCACTAGGTCACAATCAGTTATTAATTCAGTTATTGGATGTTCGACTTGTAATCGCGTATTCATTTCAATGAAATAAAATTGATCATCCTGATAGAGGAATTCTATTGTACCTGCACCAAGATAGTTTAAATTAGAGATTGCACTTGAGGCTATATTCCCAATTGAGTCCCTCTGACTTTCATCAATCACTGGCGAAGTAGCCTCTTCAAGAATTTTTTGGTTTCTTCTTTGGAGAGAGCAATCTCTCTCACCCAAATGAATGGCATTTCCATATTTATCACCAAAAACTTGAATTTCAATATGCCTTGGAGCATTAAGGTACTTTTCAATATATATTGTATCATCACCAAAAGATGCTTTTGCTTCGAACTTTGCTAGATTATAAGCTTCTTCGATATCGGATTCGCTATTTGCAATTTTCATACCTTTTCCTCCACCACCGGAAGAGGCTTTAATGAGAATCGGATAACCAATTTGAACTGCTATCTTTTTAGCATGTTTAATGTCATTAATCTTGCCATCCGATCCCGGAACTACAGGAATACCTAATTTGGCGACGGTCTCCTTTGCAACAATTTTATCTCCCATTGTTTTAATATGATCAGAGGTTGGTCCAATGAAGGTTATCCCATGAGCTTCAAGTATTTCAGCAAAATGCGCATTTTCTGATAGGAACCCATAACCGGGATGAACTGCCTCGGCACCTGTTATTTCACAAGCAGAAATAATTGCAGGAATATTTAAATAGCTATCTTTTGCCTGATGAGATCCGATACAAACACTCTCATCAGCAAGTTTTACGTGCATTGCACCACTATCTGCTGTTGAGTGAACAGCAACTGTCTTTATACCCATTTCCTTGCATGCCCGTTGAATTCTGAGAGCAATTTCCCCTCGATTAGCAATTAGGACTTTATCAAATAGTTTAGTCATTCAATTTCTATTATATTTTGTCCAAACTCAATGGGTTGGCCCTCTTCAACAAGAATACTCTTCACGACACCTGATTCTGTACTTGGGATAGTATTAAAAGTTTTCATAGCTTCTATAATTATAATTGGGTCACCTTTATTGATTTTACTACCAATGCTAACAAATGGCTTACTTCCTGGCTCAGGTGATAAATAACATGTGCCCACCATTGGTGATTTTATATAAGATTTTTGACCGGAGTCCGCCGGATCATTTACAGAGCTTTGTTCAGCTTTTATTTCAATAGCTGACGCCTGTGCTGGCGCAATTGCTGGCTGTTGAGTCACAGGATTTGATACGTATTGTAACGCTTGTTTTGTTTCGCTATTTTGATTTTGTACTTTGATTCTGATGCCATCTTTTTCAATCTCAACTTCGGATAAATTTTCACTTTTTACAATAGATGCAATTTCATTAATTAATTCAATTTCACTAATTACTTTTTTTGTCATGATTTTAGGTCCTTGATTTTATTATTTTAATTAATGCATGTATTGCAAGTTCATAGCCATAGTCACCAAACCCAACAATTATACCATCAACAACGGATGATAAATAGGATTTGTGACGAAATTCTTCTCTTTTGTGGATATTCGAAATGTGAACTTCAATAGCTGGAGAATTTGAAGATTTGAGGGCATCATGAATGGCAATGGATGTGTGTGTGTATGCACCTGCATTAATAATTAAACCATGTTTTTCTGCTGCGGATTGGATCCAGTTTATAATATCACTTTCGTCATTGGATTGATGGAATTCTAAATTAACACCTAGGGACTTTGCAATCACAGTACAATCTTCTTTAATATTATCTAGAGTTTTAATACCGTAAAACTCAGGCTCCCTAGTCCCCAATAAATTCAAATTTGGTCCATTAATGATAATAATCTTGTCATCTTTATTCATGATTATATTAAAGCCTAAAATTAATTAAATTTAAATTAATTATTGAAATTATCAGTTGATATTTTGAATATCATCTGCTGCCAACCAATCAGGGCTCGAATATTTAAGCCCCTGTTTTGCTCTCTCTGAAAATCTTTTTGCGCTGTCAAGGTCGCCAATTAATGAATAATATTTTGCAATATTCAAGTCAGCCTTCGAAATATTATCAATTTCATAATATGCTTTAGACAATTGCCAGTGAATTTTTGGTCTCATAATTGTATTAATTGAAGATGACTCTAAAATATCGATTCCTTTTAGGATGCTTTTGGTATCACCAATGTTAATCAATATATCTGCATAAAGCATCTCTATTTGTGGATCACGAATAGAGAGAGAGTTTATTGACTTTTCAATATATTCTAGTGATTTCTCAAATTCAAATTTATCCCTATAAATTTGTGCTAAGAATTCGAAGAAATAAGGAGACTCTTCAATTTCAATTATATCAGTCATTGCTGACTCAGCCAAATCTAACTTACCTTTTTGGTAGTAACGAATAGCATTAATATATTTACTATATAATGAACCTACATCATAATTATCTCTTAAACCCAGATAACCAATTAATTTTGCTTTTACTAGGTTATACTTATGTATTAATTCTTGGCTATCAACTTTTTTAAAACTCTTTTGTTCTGAAATTTTTATTTCAAGTAAATTAATCCTTTCCTCGGGGAGATCATGAGTTAAATCTAATCTATTTAACTCATCTCCATATACTCGTGAGCTAGCTCTAATTTTTTGAAAAACTTCTAATAAACCCTTTGATGATTGCCCTGAGGATTCCATTAGTCTAACGGCTGCCATATCTGCTTCATATTCTTGTTGTCTAGAATATTTTAAAAATTCTCTCGTAGCTATTTTATTTCCACCAAGTGTAATACCAGTTCCAATATCAACCATAGCATTGGAATCTGATAATGCTCCAGATACTCCAGCTCCAATTCCAATTATTTGAGCAATAATTTGGTTTTTACTCATAATTTGAGACTCAATCCTTCTTGTAATATGATGATTATTTATCACATGTCCCATCTCGTGAGCTATAATTGAGCTAACTTGATTTGGAGTATCTGATTCCATTATTAATCCAGTATTTATGAAGATTTTACCTTTTGGTGTAACTGACGCGTTTATTGATGGGTCTAAAACAACGTATATTTCAATCTCTTCAGTATTCAGAGCTGATACTTCATAGAGTTCTGATGCATATTGATTTAGTAGATTATCTATTTCAGCATCTACAATTATTGATCTCGCATTTATATCTGATGAGAACAAAAAGATGATAACAATATAGAATATCAATTTACGGTATATAAACAAATAACACTAGTCCTTAATCATCCCACCATCCTGTTTTTTGATCTTCTTTTGGAAGCTCTTTACTCAATTTTTTTTCAGCAACAACTTTTTTCTTAACAGGAACAATTTTCTTTTTTGCTTCAGTATCCTTTTGGGTAGGACTCTTCACGGATTTTTTCTTATCAGGAGATGCTTGTGGTGTTTTTTTTATTTCTTTTTTCTTCGACTCTGGTTTTTTTCTAGTATCAGCATTTTTTAAAGAAGGCTTCTTTTCTTCAATTTTAATTTCATCTTTTTCTAATTCACTCTTTTGAATTTTAGAAGTAGATGTTGATGGCTTCGAACTCTTTTTACGATTCCTAGATCCTGATAATGAATTTTTTTTATTCTTAATTTTTTTTGCACCATCTTTTTCGTCGGAGTCATTTTCATAAACTGTATCAATGCTTATTGCTGAGGGTTCATTTTTTTCTATGGTTTCATCTAGCATTTCATGAGCTATGATATATATATCCTCGTTGATAGTATTGGATACCACTATAGTAATTGAGATGTTGTATTTATCTTCTATTTGATAAATATCTTTTCTTTTTGAGTTTAGTAAATAATTTGATAAATCTACTCCTACACTAAGATTAATATTATTCCTTCCATTTTGGATTATGTCTTCCTCTACAGCTCTTAATACCTGAACAGATTGAGAACTAATAGAATTTATTCTCCCAACACCTTTACAATAATGACAGGTTCGCATTGCGGACTCCATTACAGAAGATCTCATTCTTTGCCGTGACATTTCAAGAAGTCCAAACTGACTTATATGACCGACTTGAATTCTCGCTCTATCGTATTTTAATGCCTCTTTAATTCTTTTTTCTACAGATCTATTATTTCTCCTCTCTTCCATATCGATATAGTCTATTACGACAAGGCCTGCAAGGTCCCGAAGCCTCAATTGACGGGCAATCTCATCTGATGCTTCTAGATTTGTTCTATGTGCGGTATCTTCAATATTATGTTCTCTCGTTGATCGGCCAGAGTTTACGTCAATTGCTACTAATGCTTCAGTCTGATTAATAACTATATATCCACCTGATGGAAGCTTGACATTTGTAAGAAACATATTATTTAACTCAGACTCTGCATTATATTTAATGTAAAGGGGAGTTGGGTCAATGTATTTCTTTATAAATTTTACGTGACTTGGAATCAACATTTTCATAAAGTTTTTTGCTTCTTCAAAGGCATTTTCTCCAGATATGACTATTTCTTCGATATCTTTATTGTATAAATCTCTGATTGATCTTTTAACCAAACTACCTTCCTCATAGATGAGCGCCGGGGCAGAGGAGTTTAAGGTTAGGCTTCTAATAGTCTGCCACAGACGTGTGAGGTATTCAAAGTCTCTTTTAATTTCTGTCTTTGTACGCTGCGCACCTGCCGTTCTAATAATTACTCCCATTCCGTCTGGAATGGAGAGATCTTTGATAGACTCTTTAAGTTTCCCCCTTGTTTTAATATCAGATATCTTTCGAGAAATTCCACCACCTCTGGCGGTATTCGGCATTAGAACACAGTACCTGCCTGCAAGTGATATATGTGTGGTGATAGCTGCGCCTTTATTACCTCTTTCTTCTTTAGTTACTTGAACAAGTATGATTTGTCTTTTTTTAATAACCTCTTGTATTTTATATCTTTTTCTGAAATGGCTAGTTCTTTTTGGAACTTCGTCGTTTGCAGCATCAGGTTCAAGATCTTGATTTTCCTCTTCGGTTTGAGTAGAACGTGATTTTGATATCTCTTGGGATATGTCATCATCGGATGAAGCGACAGCTTCAGTCTGTTGAACAGTAGATTCATTCAGCAGTTTATCTCTTTCTGATTTGGGTATTTGATAATAATCTGGGTGGATCTCACTAAAAGCCAAAAATCCATGGCGATTTCCACCATATTCAACAAAAGCTGCTTGAAGAGAGGGTTCAACCCTGGTTACCTTTGCCAAATATATATTGCCTCTAATCTGGCTGTTATCTTTCGCTTCTATATCAAATTCGTGTACTTTTCCTTCGTTATTGAGCACAATAACTCTTGTTTCCTCATCATGATTTGCATCGATGAGCATTTTGTCAGGCATTTTTTATTCCTTTTGATTTTTCTGCCATCGCTACAATATTTTTTATCGATCACATTATACATAGATGGCCATAATTCTTTTTGAAAATTAATTTCTTGATGACGATTTGATTTGATCCACATATTGGCTCTTGTAATTGTAATAATATCAGTCATCATAAAATTCTTAATTAAATAAATTTAGTATATATTTGTTCTTATCCGTTAATATATATTATATTGGTATAAACTTTACTATTTAGCAAGAAAATTCACATAAGCGATAGTCGCTATAATTGAATATAAAATGAAACTTATAGAAAATTTTATTTAAAAGATGAGGATTTATCATTGAAATTAAGATTAATAGCAATAACATTTAATTTTTTTATATATTCTGCATTTTTTCTTAGTATATTTATTGTATACATTTACACAGATATTTCGCGTAGTTTACCTGAGTACAAGGATTTAATAGAGAGACAATCTCCAAGCTTAACACGATATTTTTCTGATGATGGATTTGTAATACATGAAGAATATGATCAATACAGGCTCTTTATAAACCATAAAAATATACCAGATTTATTAAAAAAAGCATTTATTTCAGCCGAGGATAAGAATTTTTATAGTCATAACGGTCTTGATTTAGTTGGGATATTCAGAGCAGCTGGTCAAAATCTATATAGTTATATAATTTTAAATGATGAAAATAGGCTTATTGGGGCATCAACAATAACTCAACAATTAGTTAAGAATTTAATTCTGGATAATAAAAGAACTGTAACAAGAAAAGTAAAAGAGATAATACTTGCAAATAAAATAGAGAATTTCCTGTCGAAGGAGAAGATTTTAGAAATGTACCTGAACGAGATTTATTTAGGTAGAGGTGTTTATGGCGTTGTAGCAGCATCAGAAGCATATTTTAATAAAAGTCTAGAAGATCTTAATATTGAAGAGTTTGCTTTTCTAGCAGCTCTCCCGAAAGCCCCAAGTAATTATGATCCATCATCAAATTATGATGGAATAAAAGAGAGAAGAGATTGGGTTTTAGATCGAATGGCAGAGAATGAATTCATTACTAAATCGGTTGCTCAAATAATTAAAACATATCCAATTGTTTATACAGAAATAATTAATAATAAGATTGATGCAAATATAGACGAAGCATTAATCGCTAAAATTAAGAAAGAGTCAAACTCAAAGTTGAATCAGAGTACTGGAAGTGAAGGGCAGTTGAATTATCAGACCTCAATTAATTATGAAGCAACACAATACTTAAAATCATCAGTTGACAATTTCCTAAAATCATATGATTACAGCTCTGAATCGCAAAATTATTTAGATATTGAACTATTGCTGATATCACCAATAACAGGTAGAAGAATAATAGACTATAGACATAAAAAAAATGAGCCTGCTCGCAAAACTTTTAATATGAGACGATATAACAATATACTAAAACCACTTTACTTCTCAGGTATGTTAAAATCTGATTTTCAATTAAACACAAAATTATTAGTAAGCGATGAACTGGGCGTTTCACCCGCTAAACTTATGTCCGTTAGAGACTTATTCAATAACAGCAGCACTCTTCCCAGTGATTATTTATATATCGGAAACTCTTTTATAAGAGAATATTTGTCATCCGAGGATTTTTTAAAAAATGAAATAATAATAGATGATAAGAGTGAGATGAATATAAATTTAGAACAAATTATTTTACTTTTGATGCCTCTAATTAATAATGGAATTTTTCATGAACTATCTTACATAGATAAAGTTACTAATAAAGAAACAGATATTATTTATAAGCCAGTTAACAATAAAAGAAGAGTAGTGGATGAAAAATTGTCATTCAAAATTAAGAGTTTATTATGTACATTTGATAACAAAAGTGTAGATCAAGATAAAACATACTTTCTCTCAAGGGATTGTTCATTTAGTAGCCAAATCAATGATGATATGTTCATAATGGCATTTTCAGCTGATATATTAGTTGGTGTTATTATAAGGGGAGAGGCGTATTTACAAAAGGACAACTTCTTGGCGGATTTTAACGAAAAAATCATAAACCCACTAATAAATATAATGCAAGAAGAAGAGTTGAAAGACTACTTAATTCCGGATAATGTGAAACTTATTGAAATCAATAAAGACACAGGTAATATATTTAATGTTGGAAGCAATGGTGTTTTAGAATTTTTTTAATCAATACTGAGAGGAATTATGGATTTTGACTTAAAAAAAACAACAAATGATATAAATAATATGCTGGATAAAATTTGGAGGGGTCTTTGAATTAGAAAAAGCATCAGATAAAATTGAAGAATTAAACCTGACAATTGAGAGTAAAGGTTTTTGGGATAATCAAGAGAATGCAAAAAAAATAATGCAAGAGCGACAAATTTTAGATCAAAATTTATCATCTTATAATGATTTAAAAAGTTCTTTTGATGATTTGAATGAATTATATAATTTGTCATCCCAAGAACAAGATCTATCAATGCTCAATGAACTAGAAGAGAATATTTTTGATCTTAATAGACAGATTCAAACAAAATACATTGAAACTTTATTATCAGGTGAAGCTGATGGAAACGATGCTTTCTTAGAAATTCACTCGGGAGCTGGTGGAACGGAGAGTCAAGATTGGGCGGAAATGCTTCTACGTATGTATATCAAATGGGCAGAAAAAAAGAAATATAAGATACAGACCATTAATTTACATAATGGCGAAGAGGCGGGTATAAAAAGTGTAATTATTTCTATAACTGGTCCATTTGCTTATGGCTGGCTTAAAAAAGAAAGTGGTGTTCATAGACTTGTGAGAATTTCTCCATTCGACTCAAACTCTAGAAGGCACACGAGTTTTGCATCGATAAATATATACCCAATTATAGATGATAAAGTTGAAATTAATATTTCAGAGTCAGATGTTAGAATAGATACATATAGAGCAAGTGGAGCCGGTGGACAACATGTTAACACAACTGATAGTGCTGTACGAATAACGCATATCCCATCTGGTATTGTAGTGCAATGCCAAAATGAAAGATCTCAACATAGAAATAAAGATACAGCTTGGAATATGCTAAAAGCCAAACTATATGAAAATGAGATTAAAATTAGAGAAGAGGCGGCATCGGCCGCTAATATGGAGAAAACTGATATTGGGTGGGGTCATCAAATAAGATCATACGTTCTTCATCCTTATAGGCAGGTTAAAGATACTAGAACGCAGGTCGAGTCTTCGAACCCCGATAATGTACTGGATGGGGACATCGACATTTTCTTAGAGGCGGCGCTAACAAAGGCGATCTAATTTTCGATATTTTTTGCTAATTCCAAGACTTCGTCGACATGACCTTTAACACTTACCTTGTACCATGATTGTATTACCTTCTTATCTTTATTTATTAGAATAGTTGCTCTGTTAATACCCATAAATTTCTTTCCATACATACTTTTCTCAATCCAGACGCCATAATCCTGGCATACTGACTTACTTTCGTCAGATGCAAGTATGATATCTAATTGATGTTTCTCGATAAATTTTTTATGTTTGGCTATGGAGTCTGCAGATACACCGATTATAGTGGTACCACAATCCTCAAATGCTTGTTTTTGAGTTGTAAAATCAATAGCTTCTATTGTGCAGCCGGGTGTATCATCTTTAGGATAAAAATATAAGACAATATTTCTATTTGGGAATGAATTTAGGGTTATATAGCTCCCGTCATCAATTTGCATATTAAAATCTATAGCTTGGTCACCTGGTTTCAACATAAGCATGCTCCAATGTTTATTTTATATGTTATAAGATAACTAAATATTTATATTTAAAGTATATATTATTATACTATTATATTTTTACAAGATTTCACTTCATTATTGTAAAATAAATAGTGAAATAAAAAGGCAAAAAGTAACTAATGTCAGTTAAATCTATTTTTAAATTCCTTTTATACTCAATCATAATCCTCTTTATCATTGTGGTCATAGCTCTTCTAGGAGCAAATACATGGTTAAACTCAAAACTTGATAGAGGTAATCTCGACCTAAGCCTTATCAAGAGCTATGTTTTCGATATCCTTAATGATAGCGATCTCTACTCAATTGAAGCCGATGCACTGGAGATGTCTAAAACTCCTGAAGGACAGGTACTTTTGTATTTTAAGAATGTTAATTTCTATGATCATAAAAATATTATGTCAATTGAAACTCCGACTGTAATTATTGAGAATCAGATTATAACTTATGCTTTGGGATCTTTATCGAACTTATTTACGGGAGGTCATCTTAAGAGCGACGTTAGTGTTATTAGGCCCAGAATAAATATAAATTTAGATAAGTCGCAAGTTATTGAGAGTCTAATGGTTGCAGATGATAAGGGGGAGCAAGTAATTGAGGGTGGTCAGATTAGTCAAAGTATCAGTTTTGATATTGAAAATGAGCTCCCAGTTAAAGACCATTTTTATCAGATATATTTCAGATATTTACATTCATTACTCTCATCAAAGTCTGATAATGAACTAAATAGTTTTTTGAATCTTTTTAGTTCCTTAGCATTAAAAGATGCCACTATTGGAATAAGTTCTTTTGAAAACAATATCAATTTTAATAATTTGCAAATCAATTTTCTTTCAGATGATCAATCTAGAAATTTGGTGGTTACGTATCCGATGAATAAGACAGAAGATGAGTTGGGAGTGGGCATATCAATCAATAATAATTCAGACTCTGCTCTTACGAATATAGACATTACATTTAAAAACCTGATTCCAGATAATTTCATATATCCATCAGAAAAGATTGGTTTAAATACGTTTTATAATGGGGCTCTATCGGGTCGGTTGAATGCGAATATTAATAATCTTGGAAGAATAACTGACTCAACACTAGATTTAAATGTAAGTCAGGGTGCAATGAAAATTAGTCTTCCATATTCAAAAACTGATATCCTGGAAATAGAAGATGCATATATAAGCAGTGCATATAATAGTGCTGACCAAGCTTTTAATATAAATGAGTTAGTCTTAGAACAGGATGGATATAATGTAAAAAGTAAGGGCGCTCTATATTTAAACTATAATGAATTAGGTAATGTATTTGAAATAGATACAACATTGACGAATCTCACTATTGAAAAAGATAAGAATTCTATAATTGAAAATTCGGATTTAAATCTAAATATTAACTTAAACAATGGTAATATTATATTTGGGGAATTTTCTGGTCAAATGGGTGAGGGAGAAATTCTTATCACCAATACACAGAGGATTGATTACCAAGAATATAAACTTTTACTCTCTAATGCTAATGCGATAGATATCAAAAGTTTAATCAACAATATTGATAGCCTTAATTTTGCGCAATGGTTTAAAAGCAACGTTAATGAAGCTAAAATAAATGAAGTTCTCTGGTCTTTCAAGATTTTGGATTCAGGAGAGTTCATAGATTCAGATCTCTCCATGGATTTCGAAAACTCATCCTTCTACTATTATGATACACATCCTCCAATCAATAATGCCACCGGTAATATAGGTATTAAAGATCAAAGTATAATAATTGAGTTGTCCAAAGGTGAGATGAATTTAGATGATGACCAAAGTATAGATATTAATTCGATTAAAGGAAGTATTTTAGGTAAGGGCAAAGACCAAATAGCAAATTTTTCACTTGAACTAGACTCGGATATAAATAATTTGTGGTCCTACCTGGAAATAGTCCAATTTAATAATTTAGATATAATAAATCAAAAAGAACAATTAAAAGGTCAAGCAAGTATTAATTCTGTAATTAAATTTCCAATTCCTATGGATAGTTCAAAAGATCTTGAAATCGAAGCAAATATTCTTGTTGAAGAAGGACGATATATTTTATCTGAGCAGGACTCATTGATTATACCCAATGCAAAAATAGATTTTAGGGATAATACAATAAAAACTAATGGGGAATTAAATTATAAAGGGATTGCGTCGAAGTTTACAACTATAACGAGTCTTGATGCCGACCTCTCCACGGAGATAAACTTATCAACTAGTGTTAGCCCAACAGAGATTAATATCTTACAACCATTTTTTGGTGAGTTTATAGGTGGATTTGGAAGAGTTCCTACAGATATTAAGATAGTAATACCTCTAAATGATTTGGACAATATAGAGAAAATGGAATTAAGAGCTAATTTAACTGATATTATCACTCAATATCCATCCTTAAATTGGCGTAAAGGCGTGAATGAAAGGGCCGAATTAACCTCAATCCTTACTAAAGTTCCGACTGAAGATGATATAGAAAAGACAGATTATAATATAAAATTTTTATATGATTCTGACAGTGTTTTTTTAGATGGATACTTTCTTGCGACATCTGATTTTAAAGCAAAGAATCTTATAGTCACGAATTTTTCTTCACCAAAAGTACAGGGCCTAAAATTTGATGTGCAAATAGATACTGAAGGTGTAGGTAATGTTTATTTAGAGGCATCCAAAATTGATATTTCTTCCTTCATTGATAGTGATATATTCATGAGGTCCAATCAAAATATTCCGATTCCTAATTTAAATAATATAAATTTAAATGTTTTAGAGATTGACAAAGTTATTGGAAAAAACGGGGAGGATATTAGTTCAATAAATGGGCGAATAAATTTAAATGATGGAAAAATAAAAGAAATGGATCTTGCAGGTAATTTTAATCAAAATAAAGATACATTAATTCAGATAGTTTATAGAGGTGCCGACTCAGATTTACCTGTGGATCTAGGGGTGACAACAGATGATGGTGGGGCATTTTTAAGGTTTATGGGAATATATAATCAAGCACAAGAAGGCTATATGCAACTCAGAGCAACAGGGCGTAATATTAACAATATGACCGGTCAAATGGGTATAGAAGATATCTTGGTCTCAGATGATGCAAACCTAGTTAAAATTTTTGCTGAGTCTGGACCAAACCCAAATCGTCCAGACATATATAACGTAAGGTTTAAGTTATTAAAAACTGAATTTCAAATTGAAGATGAATTAATATATGTCAATGATATGCAATTATTTGGCCCATCCGACAGGCTGAAACTCCAGGGTAAAAGCAATAGCGTGACAGGTAGATTTAAGTTCCAAGGTGATTATTGCGCAGACTATCTCTCTAACGCCTCTTTTGGTTCTATTCCATTGTTCGGACCACTCCTATCAGGTGGGAGTGAGAACTGCCTCAGTGCTACGCCAATTAAAATTGAAAGAGATAAATCTGGTGATGCAATTTATTCGAGTATAAACCCAATTGGAACTGTCGCACCTGGAATATTTAGAGACTTATTTGATTATAATTAAGAGTCTAAACTTAATAATAAATGTTTCTTTTTGCCAAATGATAGTTTTAGTTTGTTGATCTCTGTTGTTGATAATTCTGCTGATGGATCTGTTATTGTTTGGTCATTAATTTTTATTGCACCATTTAGTATCGATTTTCTTGCATCACTATTGGATTTGGAAAAACCAACCTTAACCAACAAAGTTAAGAGACCGATATTATCTACAAAATCACTTCTATTTAAGTGATACAATGGTAAGTTCTCTGAAATAATTTTTTTCTCATATGTTTCTAATGCTGATTTATATACAAGATCGGCAATATCACCTCCATGAGTATTTTTTGTAACTTCATTAGCTAGGATTTTTTTAGCCTCATTCAATTCTGAACCCTGTAATTCTTCGAGTTTTTGAATCTCACCTAAAGGTAGTGTTGTGAATAGTTTCAAAAATCTATTTACATCTCTATCATCTGTATTCCTCCAAAATTGCCAAAACTCATGAGGATTCGTAAGATCTTCATCCAGCCAGATAGCTCCATCAGATGTTTTCCCCATCTTACTTCCAGATGACGTAGTTATTAGTGGAGTGGTAATAGCAAATGCTTCAGTTTGATCAACTCTTCTTATCAATTCTATTCCATTAATAATATTACCCCATTGATCCGACCCGCCTAATTGCAATTTACAATTATGACGCCTGTTTAGCTCCCAAAAATCGTAGGCTTGAAAAAGCATATAGTTAAATTCAAGAAAAGAGAGAGGTTGTTCTCTATCAAGCCTCAACTTTACTGAGTCGAAGGATAGCATTCTGTTTACAGTAAAGTGTTTACCAAAGTCTCTCAGAAAAGTGATATAATTTAAATCAGTGAGCCAATTTGAATTATTTTCAATTATTATTTTCTCATTATCAAAATTAAGAAATTTTTTAAAAACTTTTAGAATGCCACTCTGGTTATTCGCAATATTTTTTATATCTAATATTTTACGACTTTCATCTTTTCCTGACGGATCCCCAATTAATGTTGTTCCCCCACCTAGAAGAACTATTGGTTTATGACCAAAGTCTTGTAGCCATTTAAGAAGCATAATTTGCAGTAGTGATCCTACGTGAAGACTTTCCGCTGTCAAATCAAAACCAATATAGCCGATGATCTCATTTGAATTAAAATAATCATCAATTGAGTGATCATTAGTTGTTTGATGAATAAAGCCTCTTTCATTGAGAATATTTAGTAGATCTGAGCTATACTTTTTTTTTGTTGTATTTGGCATTCTCTTAGCTAAATTGAAAATAATTAAAATAATATTAAATACCTAAACCATTTTTATAAAAATGATAGAAAAAATAAACTCAAAAAAGTTTTACGCTGTTGGTATAATGAGCGGAACATCAATGGATGGCATAGATGCATCACTCATATTAACGGATGGTTATGAGTTTTGTGAAGTTATACAAAATGTCTATAGTGAATACACCGATTCAACAAGAGCTGATCTAATAAAAATTCAAGAAAATTTTCAAAGTAATGTTGAATCCAATGAGGATATTGATTTTCTAAGTAGATCTCTTGGAATTTTTAATATTGAGGCAATAAAGCCAATATTTGATTTTGCTGAGAAGAATGGCATAGAGATTGATGTAATTGGTTATCATGGGCAGACTGTTTATCATAGTCCAGCGTATAAGGTATCAATTCAGATAGGTGATCCTCAATCCTTAGCAAATTTCTTCCATACAAGAGTAGTATTTGAATTTAGGTCTCTTGATATTTTGAATGGTGGTCAAGGTGCACCTTTAACACCGATATACCACAAGGCAAAATTTAATAAACAACTAGAGCATCCATATGCCATCTTAAATATTGGAGGTATATCAAACTTGACATATATCAATCATGAAGAAATGATTGCATTTGATATTGGACCAGGTAATGCAATAATAGACGATTTAGTAAGATTTTTATTTAAAAAACAAATCGATGAGGAAGGTGAGATTGCAAGTTCTGGTGTTATAAATTTTCAATTGGTTGAGGAGTTTATGGAAGATGATTATTTCAAGGTTAGCCCTCCAAAGTCTCTGGATAGAAACTATTTTAATAAATATACTGAACTATTAAGTGGTGACCCAGCAGACAAAATAGCCACAGCATCATTTTTTACAGTTAGAGCAATTATTAGGTCATTGGAATATTTCTCTGAAACACCAAAAAATATTGTGATTTGTGGTGGGGGTAGTAAAAATAATTTCTTAATTAAGCAAATAGCAAAATACGCTAAATCAAATATATTACTCGCAGAGGATCTAAATTTTAACTCGAATTTTATAGAGGCAGAGGCGTTTGGATTTTTAGCTGTAAGAAGGCTTCTAAATGAGCCAATTTCTTACCCTAATACAACAGGTGTAAAGGAACCGTTGTGCGGAGGTAAAGTTTATGACCCGTCAAAATCTATTTAGAGTTTTCCTTGAGGGAAGTATAAATATAGTTTGATATGACTTCATTTAGTTCTTCAATATTATTATCGAAGAAATGATTGGCGTTATCAATAAGTGAATGATGAATTTGAATACCTTTTTGATTTTGCAATCTATCAACTAGCTTTTGAATATCTGCTTTTGGAGCAACTAAATCGTCATTTCCATTTACAATTAGACCGGATGATGGGCATGGGGCAAGAAAACTAAAATCATATAGATTAGCTGGGGGGGCAATAGATATAAAAGATTCAATCTCAGGTCTCCTCATAAGCAGCTGCATTGAAATCCATGCTCCAAATGAAAATCCTACGACCCAACATCCAGTTGAGTCTCTGTTGAGGGATTGTATCCAATCAAGTGCTGAGGCCGCATCGGATAGCTCACCAATCCCAGCATCATACTCGCCCTGACTCTTTCCAACACCCCTAAAATTAAATCGAAGAACAGAAAAACCATTTTTTACAAAAGTATAGTAGGCATTATGGGTAATTGGATTATTCATCGTCCCACCAAATTTTGGATGAGGATGTAGTATCAATACAATTTTTGATTCTGGATTCTCATTATGGTGGTAACGTCCCTCAATTCTACCTGATGGACCATTGAACATGATTTCTGGCATCATTATCCTCTATATCTTTAAATATGCATAATTAGCATATATAATTAATAATAGTAAATATAATTATATAATTTCTAAATAAATATATATATTAGAAGTTAACATAGAGGCGAAAAATGAATTTTTCTTTAATATTCGAAGTTGTGGTGGTTGGTGTTTTTGCATGTATTATTTTTGATTTATGGCAACGTATTTTTCAATCTCTGACATCCATACCTCCAAGTAATTGGAGTATGGTTGGACGATGGTTTTTGAATTTATTAAATAAGCAGGTCTTATTTGTATCGGACCTGAATAACGTACCTAAATTTGAAAATGAGACTATAGCAGGTTGGTCCCTGCATTACTCAATTGCTGTAGGCTACTCTTCTGTATATATGATTTTAAATAAATTTAATCTGTTAGGGGTCGGACCAATAGACGGTATGATTTTTGGAATTATAAGTGTAGTTGTACCGTGGTTTTTCTTTTTACCAGCTCTTGGAAACGGAGTCTTGGGAAGACTAACTCCTAAACCAATATTAGTTTGTTCCTTGGCTTTGATGATGCATACAATATTTGGCATGTCAATTGGTACTGGTTACTTAGTATTTGATTTGGTTGGTTGAGAGCAAAAAATGAGAATATATTTTGACCACGCAGCCACAACCCCAATTAGATTTGAAGTGCAAGAATTCCTATCAAATCATGAAAATTTAAAATTCTATAACCCATCATCTGTGCATGTAGAAGGTCAGAAGGCAAGGTCTAGTATCAACAACGCCAGAGATTTGATTGCATCATTACTTAAAAGTGATCCTGACAATATTTTATTTACCTCAAGTGGAACCGAGTCTTGTAATTATGCCATCAACATGGCAATAGAAATTCATGCCATTAAAAATATAATATATTTACCAACCGAGCATAGTGCTGTTATCGATCCTATAATTAATAAAAAAATTAATAAATACCAGTGCAAGATTACTAGTGAAGGGCTCATTGATTTAGAGGACTTTCAGAAATGTCTAAAAAAAACAAAAGAAAACACTTTGGTATGTGTTATGCTTTTAAATAATGAAACGGGAATCATTCAGCCGATTGAGCAAGTATCAAAGCTTTGCAATGAGCATGGTGCCTATTTATTTTCAGACATGATACAAGCCATCGGAAAGATAGATGTTTCAACATTTATCAAAATGGTTGATTTCGCATCATTTGCTTCTCATAAAGTTGGTGGAATTCATGGTGTAGGTATGGTTTATTTCAAAGATAAGATTAAAATTTATAGAGATATTTTTGGAGGAGCTCAGGAGTTTGGGCGTCGTGGTGGAACTGAAAATGTGATTGGTATTCTGGCTTTTGCAATAGCATTAGAAGCCAGCTATGCCAAATTAGCTGATGAAAATAAAAAATATAATCTATTGTATAATAAGCTTATAAGTGGTTTGAACGAAATATCGAATAAAATCATAATACCATCGCAAAATTCCTTGAAACACTCTAGTATTTCGACAGTGATATTCCCAGGAATAAAAGCAGAGAATTTAATTATTGGTCTTGATCTAGAAGGGATTGCGGTGAGTGCAGGGGCCGCATGTTCATCTGGTAAAATAGGTGGTTCACATGTGCTAAAGGCAATGAATTATAATAAAGAGCATGCTATGAGTTCAATTAGATTAAGTTTTGGATGGGATAATAATGAAGAACAAGTACAATTCTTTCTCGATAGTATAAATAATTTATTACAGGGGATGAAATTTAAGTACTAATTAACTATATATATAATAGTCCTATTAACAAAGAATGATGAAATAATTAAATGCCAGCGGTAAAAGAAACAGTAAAACAAGTAGGCGACATTGGTGTCGAAAAATATAAATTTGGTTGGTCAACTGATCTAGAGACTGAAAAGGCTCCTATCGGCTTGTCCGAAGATACAATTAGATTCATATCACATAAAAAAGATGAGCCCAAGTGGATGCTCGATTGGAGGCTAGAGGCTTATCAGAGATTTCAGACAATGAAACAACCTAATTGGGCTAAAGTAGATTATCCTGATATCAATTTCAATGATATGTATTTTTATTCGGCTCCAAAAGATATTGATGGTCCTGCATCTTTAGAAGATGTTGATCCGGAGTTACTAAAAACATACGATAAGTTAGGAATTCCCCTATTAGAGCAAGAAATGCTGGCTGGGGTTAAAAAAAATATTGCTGTAGATGCTGTGTTTGACTCAGTTTCTGTCGTAACAACTTTTAAGGATAAATTAGCAGAAGTAGGAATAATTTTTTGTTCTATATCAGAAGCTATAAGAGAGCATCCGGATCTAGTACAAAAATATATCAGCTCAGTTGTACCAAAATCAGACAATTATTTCTCTGCACTTAACTGTGCAGTATTTACAGATGGTTCTTTTGTATACATACCCCCGAACACTCGATGCCCAATGGAATTATCGACGTATTTTAGAATTAACGATAAGAATACCGGTCAATTTGAAAGGACTCTAATTATTGCTGATAAAGGCTCCTATGTTAGTTATCTAGAAGGGTGCACAGCTCCACAAAGAGATGAAAATCAACTTCATGCAGCCGTAGTCGAGCTCGTGGCACTTGAGAATGCTGAAATAAAGTATTCAACTGTTCAAAATTGGTATCCCGGAGACGAAAATGGCGTAGGTGGTATATATAATTTTGTTACAAAGCGTGGAGATTGTAGGGGAAGGAATTCAAAAATTTCTTGGACCCAAGTTGAAACTGGTTCAGCTGTTACTTGGAAATATCCCTCGTGCATACTGAGAGGCGATAATTCTGTTGGAGAGTTTTACTCAATTGCTATATCAAATGCATATCAACAGATTGACTCTGGAACAAAAATGGTTCATTTGGGTAAAAATACTACAAGCAAAATTATATCTAAAGGAATTTCAGCTGGTAATTCTTCCAATGCATACAGAGGTCTTGTATCTTCTCATCGAAAAGCCGAGAAAGCTCGGAATTTTACACAGTGTGATTCATTGTTAATCGGAAATAAATGTTCAGCTCATACAGTCCCATACATAGATTGTAAAAATTCATCATCCATATTCGAGCACGAAGCAACAACATCAAAAATATCTGATGATCAGATATTTTATTGTGGTCAGCGCGGAATAGGAACTGAAGACGCAATTGCTCTTATTGTGAATGGTTTTTGTAAAGAAGTACTACAGGAACTACCAATGGAGTTTGCAGTCGAGGCTCAAAAACTTGTTGGTATATCTCTTGAAGGCAGCGTTGGATAAAGGGGCTTGTGAATGTTTAAAATTTCTAATTTAACAGTTTCCATAGATGACAAGGAAATACTTAAGAACTTTGGTATTGAAGTTGGGCCAGGAGAGGTGCATGCAATAATGGGTCCAAATGGTTCTGGTAAATCTACACTTGCACATGTTTGCGCTGGAAAAGAAGAGTATACAGTTCTAAGTGGTAATGTTGTATTAAATGATGAAGAGCTGCTCGAAATGGAGCCTGAAGAACGCTCTACAAGAGGACTATTCCTTGCCTTTCAATATCCAATTGAAATCCCGGGGGTTACTACAATGACTTTTTTAAAGAGTTCACTTGAAGCCCATTACAAGGCAAATGGGAGGGAGCCTCTTACAACACCCGAATTTATGAAATATGTTAAAAGTAAAGCTACAGAATTGAATATAGACGACTCTATGATAAAGAGGCCATTAAATGTAGGTTTTTCAGGTGGAGAAAAGAAACGGAACGAAATCTTACAAATGGCTTTGCTTGATCCCAAAATATGTATCTTAGATGAAACTGACTCAGGTCTAGACATAGATGCATTAAGATTAGTTGCTGAAGGAGTAAATAAGCTTAGAAATGACAATAGATCATTTATCGTTATTACTCACTACCAAAGATTGTTGGATTATATAAAGCCGGACTTTGTTCATATTATGCATGATGGAAAAATTATTCAAACCGGTGACAGTTCTCTTGCTCTAGACCTCGAAAAATCGGGCTATGCAAATTATATAAAGTAGCAGCTTAAATGTTAAAAAAAGATATTAGTCAGGAATTACAATCATATTGTAGAGAATACTTCTTCTCGCAAGATAAAAACTCGAAATTATATAATATCAGACTTGGTGCTTATGAGCTTTTTAAAATAAACGGACTACCTAATTCAAAAGACGAAAATTGGAAATATACAAATATTTCTCAAAAAATTGATACGATCCCTGAGTACTCAAATAATTTGCCTGTACCTCTAAACATCAATAATTTTATCAATAATTTTGATATTATGAAAAAATTAAAAGAAACAAATGATACTGTTCTGGTGTTTATGGATGGCTCCCTCCAGAGGCAACTGTCGATTATTGATCCAAATAAAAAAAATATTGAAATTTCATCCCTAAACGAAGATGTTCCTGATTGGGCACTAGAGATAATATCTGATAAACACTCCGAAAACTCAGATCAAATATTTGATATCAATACTATCTTGATGCAAGATGGTGCTCTAATAAATATTAAGCAAAACAAGGAAAAAGTAGATAATGTTTATATAGTGCATGTTGGCAATAATAATGGCTTTTTCAATTATAGACATGTTATCAATATTGAACAGGGAGCAAGAGCAAATATCATTGAATTGAAAATTTCAAACAGGATTGATATTAACGCTCTATATACATCATCTATTATATGGAAATTAGCTGATAATTGCATAGTCAATAATGTAAAGTACCAGTCTCATAATCAACTGACAGTTGGATTTAATCAGCAATATGCAGATATTGGTAATAATGTCGAGTTTAATAGTTTTACAATATCATCAGGGTCAAAATTATTAAGAGAATATAGAAGTATAAACTGTAACGGTTCAGGAAGCGATGTATCAATATCAGGTATCAATCTACTTGATGGAGATAGTCATATCGACACATTTTTATTAGTTAAACACATAGCACCTAATACAACCAGCAGAGAAAAGTATAAATCTATTTTGAATGATCGTTCAAGGGGTGTATTTCAAGGTAATATTATTGTTGATCCAGAAGCTCAGAAAACACTAGCTAAGCAGTCTATTGATGCCCTTATCCTATCTGATAAAGCTGAGCATGACGCAAAGCCAGAATTAGAAATTTATGCAGATGATGTACAATGTGGGCATGGTGCAACAACTGGGCAAATAAGCGAAGATTCACTTTTTTATTTAAAGTCTCGCGGGATTCCTGAAGAGGAAGCAAAAACTCTTCTAGTCCAGGCATTCTTATTGGAAGCTCTTGATGAGGTTAAAGATAAGAATACTATCCTAATCTTCAGCGATGTAATGAAAAATATCTTAAACCGTGTTTCAAAGGGTAGTTTAAATGTATGACATAGAAAAGATCAGAAGTGATTTTCCAATATTTAGTAAAAAAGTTAACGATCATGATCTTGTGTATTTAGATAACGCTGCATCTTCCCAAAAACCTCAGGTCGTTATTGATGCTATCAGCAAAGCATATAGTGAAGAATATGCAAATGTACACAGAGGAATTCATTATTTATCCATGAAAGCAACAGAAAATTATGAGAATGCTCGTATTGAAGTGTCAAAATATCTTAAATCAAACTCTACTGATCAAATTATTTTCACAAAAAATGCTACTGAGGCAATAAATCTAGTCGCTTCGTCTTTTGGAGATAATATAAATGAAGGGGACGAAATTATCTTATCAATGCTTGAGCATCACTCCAATATCGTACCTTGGCATTTTCTTCGAGAAAAAAAGAAGGCGGTTATCAAGTGGTTAGATATTGATAAAAATGGGTTTGTTGAGATCGATAAATTAAAGTCATTGATCACACCTAAAACAAAGATTATTGGAATAACCCATATGTCAAATGTACTAGGTACGATCCAGCCTATAAAAGAGATAATAGAATTAGCTCACGAACACAATATACCGGTATTAGTGGATGGTACTCAAGGAGCTGTTCATAATCCTCTTGATTTATCAGAATTAGATGTAGATTTCTATGTTCTAACAGGACATAAACTATATGGACCATCCGGAATTGGTGTTTTATATGCCAGGAAAGATCATCTTGAGAATATGAAACCTTTTCAAGGCGGTGGGGAGATGATAGATCAAGTAACCCGAGAAAACGTTACATATGCATCAGGCCATCAGAGGTTTGAAGCTGGAACCCCTCCAATTGCTCAAGCTATAGGATTAGGTGCAGCGATTGAATATATTAATGGCATAGGATTAGATGAAATACAAAAGCATGAAAGAACAATAAGTGAGTATGCTAAAGAAAAGTTGAGGAATATCGATGGACTTTCTTTCTTATTAGATCCATCTCATAGCCAAGGTATATTTTCATTTACAATGTCGGGGTCTCATCCACACGATATAAGTACAATAATAGATAAGAAGGGTATCGCAATAAGAGCTGGCTCACATTGTGCAGAACCACTCTTACATGACTTTGGTGTTACTTCAACTTGTCGTGCTTCAATTGGAATGTACAATAACGAGAAAGATATTGATCATTTATGTGAGTCTTTGCTATATTGTAAGAAATTTTTCTCTTAGGATTTTTATAATGAGTGATAAAGCAATACTAGATGAAAATACGATATCAGAGCTAACTGAAAAAATTGTGGAGGCTCTAAAAACTGTATACGATCCTGAGATTCCAGTAGATATATATGAGCTTGGTTTAATATATAAGGTTGATATTGATGAAAATTATCATGTTGAAGTCGAGATGACCCTTACAGCACCAGGTTGCCCTGTGGCTGGAGAGATGCCAAAGTGGGTTGAGGATGCTGTTCTATCTGTCGGAGGGATAGCTACAGCAAAAGTAAACCTTACTTTTGATCCACCTTGGGATATATCGATGATGTCTGAAGAGGCTCAAGTAGCACTTAATATGCTCTAATAGGGATAAATAGCAATGCAGAAATCAAATATTTTAACACTTACTCCAAAAGCAATAGAAAGAATAAGATATCTGGTCAACCAATCTTCAAGCCAAGATAATATACTTCGTGTTGGAATAGAGAAGGGGGGGTGTGCAGGTTTAACATACTCTATGGATTATATATCTGAAATAAAAGAAGGCGATGAGATTGTGGATCAAGATGATATAAAGGTTGTAGTAGATCCAAAGGCAATATTATATCTACTTGGTACCGAAATGGATTATGTTGAAGATAAATTTAGTTCTGGTTTTAAATTTAATAATCCAAATGAGGTATCTGCATGTGGTTGCGGAGAATCAGTTGAAATAGTTCCATTGGACACTGTCACTGAAGTTTCAACAGCGAGTTAATCTTTTCTAATACAATATCCAAATCCATGGACTGTTTCTATTTTACAATTTCCATGATAATTTTCTTTGAATGTTTTTCTCAGCCGACTTACGTGAACGTCAACCGTCCTATCATCTATGTTTGGGTTGTTGTCCCAAACATAATCAATTATTTGTTCTCTTGAAAAAACATGCTCTGGTCTACTCATTAGCATAGAAAGTATTTTATATTCAGTTTTACCAATTTTGATAATTTTATCAGCACTTTTTACATTTTTTTTATTAGTATCTATTAACAAATCATCATATTCAATCATAGATGAGTTGATATTTGTGTTTGTTCTTCTTAGCAGTGCTTTTATCCTTGCCATTAATTCAATAGGTGAAAAGGGCTTTATGATATAGTCGTCGGCACCGGATGATAAGCCATGAGAAGTATCAATGTCTTCACCTCTTGCGCTTAATATTATAATTGGGAGATGTCTCAGCTCTTTAGATGACCGGACACGTCTGCATACAGATATTCCGCTACCGTTAGGCATCATCCAGTCTAAAATTATTATATCGGGCCGACGTTCTGAAATTAATTCAAAAGCTATTTCACCATCCTCAGCTTTTATTACATCGAAACCATTTTTTTCTAGGTGAAAAGATATTAGTTCTAATTGATTCTTTTCGTCGTCAGCTATTAATGCAAGGGTCATTGAAGCCTCAATATGTAGTCATTGCCTTTGGTCTTTTTGTATCCGGGTATTCCCCTTCGGTTAGAAAATATGTTTGCTTTGCGATACTTGTTGTGTAATCTCCAACTCTTTCAAGGTTCTTAGATATAAAAACCATATGAGTTAACATTTTAGCGTCGTCTGGATTATCTGACATGTAGCTGACAATCTCCTTAAAAATACTAAGATATAGGCGATCTGTATCAATATCTGATTCCCATATAGTCATTGCCTTTTGTATATCATTTTCCATATATGCATCAAGGCTTTGACGAAGGAGTCCTTGTACGTGTTCCCCGAGTCCAACTATGTTAACGGGAAGCCTATCGAAGCTTTCTTCTGTTACGATGACTTGGCTGCGTCTTGCTATATTTTTTGAATAATCTCCGACCCTCTCCAGGATAGCTCCCACTCTATCAGCAACCAACAGGCTTCTCAAATCATATGCTATCGGTGACCATAGCGCAATAAGTTCAAAAACTGAGGAGCTTACCTCTGCCGTTAACTCGTCTAGTTTCTTGTCGCGCTGTATAATAGAGTCAAATTTTTTTATATTCTTATCTTTCAAGGCAGTTATTGAATTATCGAGTTGCGTCTCAGCGAGTGCTCCGAGCTTTACTATTTGCTTATTTACGTCAGCTAAGCCGTCATCAAATGCTGTATTAATATGTTGTGTCATATCTATCTCCTATCCTATTCTACCAGAAATGTATGCTTCCGTCATTTCATGTTTTGGGTTTGTAAAAATATTTGAAGTTACACCAAATTCAATCATTTCGCCCAAATGAAAATATGCAGTTTTATCTGATATTCTTGCAGCTTGCTGCATTGAGTGTGTAACAATGACGATAGTATAGTTTTCTTTTAATTCGTTGATGAGTTCTTCAATAACGGCAGTTGCGATTGGATCCAATGCAGAGCATGGCTCATCCATAAGTATTATCTCCGGCTTTATAGCAATTGCTCTAGCAATGCACAATCTTTGTTGTTGGCCGCCGGATAGACCGGTCGCTATGTCGTCCAATCTATCTTTTACTTCAGAATATAAGCCAGCTCGGTTTAGAGTATCTTTTACAATATCATCCAATTCCGTTTTTGTTGATGCAATACCATGAATTTTTGGTCCATAAGCAACATTTTCGTATATAGTCTTTGGAAAAGGATTAGGTTTTTGAAATACCATACCAACCTGCTTACGAAGGTTCTCGACTTGAATTTCTGGGCCATAAATATCAATTCCATTTAGATGAAACTCACCTTGAACTTTGCAAATATCTATAACATCATTCATTCTATTCAAACATCTCAGAAATGTTGATTTTCCGCAGCCAGATGGGCCGATAAGAGATGTTACTTGATTTTTATGAAAATCAACAGCTACGTTGTTTATTGCCATTTTACTTCCATAATGCACGTATACATTATTAGTTTTTAAAGCAAGTGTGTCGTTTTCTACCATTTTACCTCCAATTTTCTTCTTATTATTACGGCAATTGTATTCATTGTTATTAAGAAACCTAGTAAGAGCATAATGCCAGCAGAAGTTTTTTCTAGAAAGCCTCTCTCGGCGCTCTCTGACCAAAGATAAATTTGGGATGGAAGCCCAGTTGCTGGATCGAGTGCTCCACCAGGAATATCCATTACAAAAGCAACCATGCCAACCATTAGCAATGGAGCGGTTTCACCAAGGGCTTGTGCCATTCCGATAATGGTACCAGTTAGAGATCCGGGCAAGGATAGGGGTATCACGTGATGAAAAACTGTTTGAGTTTTCGTTGCGCCAACAGCAAGAGCCGCCTCGCGGATTGATGGGGGCACACTTCTTAATGAGGCCCTTGATGCAATAATAATAGTTGGCAACGTCATAAATCCAAGCACAAGGCCACCAACAAGTGGCACCTGGTAGGGCATTCCAAACACTCCAATGAGCATACCCAATCCAAGGAGACCATAAACAATTGATGGCACAGCTGCCAAATTGTTAATATTAACCTCAATGAAGTCCGTCAACTTCCCTGGTCGTACGAATTCTTCCAAGTAAATTGATGCTAAAAGACCAACTGGGAATGCAAATGAAAAGCATATCAAAAGAGCATAGAATGATCCCATTAAGGCGCCAAGGATACCAGCTGTTTCGGGATCTCTTGAATCACCATTTGTAAAAAACCATAGATTAAAAGTTGATGAAATTTTACCATCAGCATCTAGACTATCAAGCACAGATAATTGGTAATCATTGATTTTTCTCTGTGCCTCTGGGACATCTCTTGGGTAATTTCCTTTGACGATTTGATCTAAGTCTGACGAGGCAGTAATGTCCATTAGAATTGTCTTTCCAATTATATTGGGATCATTAGCTATATAGTCTCTTAACTGAAAGTCAAATTTACGTGTATACATTTCTCGCACCAAAATAAATTTTTCATCATTAAGATTGGGATGATTATCTTTGACAATTTGATCCGCAAGATTTACATAGGATGTTTTTTTTATCGCTTTTATAGAGGACTCGTTAGTGACTTCAATAGTGTTGGGATCGAAATATACACTAGCTTCAATCGTCGTTCGAATGAAAGCTCCACTTCCTGTTGTAAATATTTTCAACATAAGGATGACGACAAAAAATAGCGACAAACACATTGCGAACATAGCAATATATTTGAATCTTTTCTCAGCAGCTAGCCGTTTAGATAAATCAGTCATACTTCTCTCTGTACTTTTTAACAATAAGTATTGCGGCAACATTGAGTATTAGCGTCATAATAAATAGAGTCAGACCTAAAGCAAATGCGACTAGTGTTTTTGGATTATCAAATTCGACATCCCCAATGAGGCTTGTTACAATTTGTGTTGTTATTGTTGTGGCTGGCTCTAAGGGATTAAATGTCAGATTTGCACGAAGGCTTGCTGCCATCACAACGATCATTGTTTCACCAATTGCTCGAGAAATTGCTAATAAAAATGATCCCATGATTCCAGCTAGTGCCGCAGGCAGAACTACTTTTTTTATGGTTTCTGATTTTGTGGCCCCTAAGGCATAAGCACCATCTCTTAGTGAGTTTGGCACTGCCTTAATAACGTCGTCACTTAAAGAAGACACAAATGGTATAATCATGACCCCCATCGCGAGACCAGCTGCTAGAGCACTTTCTGCTGAAACAGGCAAACCAACGCTTTCACCAACATCTTTAATAAAGGGTGCCAGTGACAATGCAGCAAAAAATCCATAGACCACGGTTGGTATACCAGCTAATATTTCAATGATTGGTTTTGCAATGTTCCGCACCCTAGTAGATGCGTATTCAGCTAGATATATAGCGGTCAGGAGCCCAAGAGGTATTGCCACAATCATTGCAACAGTAGCAATCAAAATTGTGCCTGTCAGGAGTGGGACAAATCCGAAGGCATCTTTTAAAGCCTCTTGATCAAATCCTTCTGTAGCATTAATCACAAAAGCTCTATTTGGATTCCATGAAGTATTAAAGAAAAAATCTATAAAATTTACGTATCTAAAAAAATTTATAGCTTCAAATATAAGTGAGAAAAATATCCCAAATGTTATTAATATAGCTATGTAGGAGCTACCTTTTATTACGTAGGAGATTACGCGTTCCACAATAGGTTGCGCGTTAAGTTTAGTTGAAATCATTCTCGTTGCAATGAAGCCTAGAAGAACAGGTAGTATAATGAATAAAGTAATATTGGCCCAACCATATATTTTATCAAAACCCGCTAGATTCTTTGCTGCAATGAGCTCACTCTCACTTGCCATTTTTAAAATTGATTTATCCCCAACAGACAGATCAATTTCCGGTAAGTTTACAACATGTGATAAGTTCGTAACTTTATTCATTATTAAACCGGTTTTACTCGCGCTCCACATTTCAATATCAGGGAACAACAAGGGTGACATTACAAATATTTCCTGGAAATTTGATTTAAAGATTAAGAGGAAGAACCAAATCAAAATGGCTGGTATTAGTATTATGATTACCGTATAATAACCATAATAATCAGGAAGAGCTGTGAGGGTTTGTTTTTGCTGTATTGTAAGGTTGAGTGCTCTTTTCTTGCCAATAAAATAAAAAAAATAAGAAAGCAAAAATACAAGTAGAAGTGATACATAGACCATTCTTTATGCTCCTTACCTTAATTGTTTTAAAAAATATAAATTAACTATTGTGAAAAAAATATTACAAAAATATTACAAAGTTAGTTTTTTAAGTAGTAAATTAACTATTTTAAGTTATGTGATATTAGATGTAGAAAGAGGGGCTATGCCCCTCTTTCTATCTAGGTCTTTATTTGCAAAGTCCGCTTGAAAATGCATAACCTGCATCTTTTAGAGGATGAGCTTTGCTCGCACAGTCAGCAATATCAAAACCCATTGGGTCTAAGTTATCAGTGATATTCCTAACTCTATCAATAAGCTCTGGTACCATAGGCGCTGCACCTATCTTTGTTAGATAACCATTATCTCCAATCGCATTATTACTTACCATCATTTGTGCAAATTCCTGAATGCCAGGTATAACACCAATATGGTCAGCTTTTAGGTATATAAAGAGTGGCCTTGCCATTGGATATTCATATGTAGCAATTGTAGAAGCTGATGGCACTACGCCTTCAACTGTGGACGGCTGAAGTTTATCTCCGTTATCCTTGAGGTAAGAGTAACCAAAGTAACCAAAACGTTGGGGATCTTCGACAAGTTTTTGAACAATTAATGTGTCGTTTTCACCCATTTCAATGATGCGTCCATCTTCACGGTAGTCTGTACAGCCATCATCACTACCTGTAACCGCTTCAAGTGTACATCCAGCTTCCATGACTTTACCATCGAATGCATCTCTTGTACCTGAGGTTGGTGGTGCAACTAACACCTCGATTTTATAATCTGGAAGACTTGAGTTTATCTGATTCCATGATGTATATGGATTTTCTACAACTTCACCATCTACGACAACTTTTGCAGCCATAGCTGTGAATATCTCTTCTCTTGTGAGCTCAAATTCTTCAGCTTCATTTGAGTGTGAGAATGTAATACCATCATTTGCCCACATAACCTCGATTACGTTTGTCACGCCATTTTCTAAACAAAGCTTAGCCTCTTTTGATTTCATTGGGCGTGATGCTCCAGTAATATCAGGAAAGCCAACTCCTACGCCTGCGCAGAATGATTTCATTCCACCACCGGTGCCGATTGGGTTATATGTAGGTGTATTAAAGCCTGACTCACCTAATCTTTGGGCGTTTACAGTGCCGTATGGATAAACTGTTGATGAACCAACAATGTTTATTTGATCTCGTGCCTGTACTTCCATTGAAGGGGCTAACATAAATGAAGCTAAAGCAGCGAGAACAAGAGTGGATAGTTTTCTCATAGTGTTTCTCCGTTTGGGTTTAATTAAAAAAATACGCTCTGCGCATACTTGTCTTATGATTTATAAATTTTTCATTATTGTGTCATTTATATTACAAAAAAATTACAAAAAATGATTGACCCACTTATCAACAGGTAAAAGGTGGGCAGCTTATTTTTTATAAACGGCGTTATGAATAATTAGGGCCAATAGCGCACCAAAAGACTGTGCAATTATAAAATATATAGTTCCTGAATAATGAATCCCAGAAAAAGTATCCGTGAATGTTCTTGCAATTGTTACTGCGGGATTTGCAAAAGATGTTGAAGCCGTAAACCAGTAAGCAGCAGTAATATAAAGGCCTACCGAGATAGCGACCGATTTTTGATTTTCTTTAATTGTAAATAAGATGGTCAATATCAACCCAAATGCGGCGATAAATTCTGAAAACCACAGCGAAGGTCCAATCCTAATTTGTGATGAGTACTGTAACAAATCGGTATCAAACATAAAGTGGGCAATTAGCATACCAAATAGTCCACCAAGCACTTGTGCGAATATATATAAAATGAATATATTAAAATCAATTTCCTTCTTGATGAGAAATACTAGTGATACGACGGGATTAAAATGGGCGCCAGAGATGGATCCAAACATTGTGATTAATACATAGAGTATTGCGCCCGTTGCAATCGTATTTGCTAAAAGTGCAATTGCATCATTTCCTTCAGATAGCATCTCTCCCATTATACCTGAGCCAATCACGGTGGCCAATAAGATTGCTGTGCCTAAAAATTCAATAAAATATTTTTTAAAATTTTGTACTATCATTCTTATCTACCGTATCGCAATCGCAATATTTTGCAAAACATCTTTAGTTACTTTGTTATTAATATTATCCGACAGACTAATAAATTTTTTTATTCGTTTTTCAAAAACTAAATATGTATCAAGGAACGCCTGATATTTTACTTCTTCACTACCAGCCACCAGAGATGGGTCAGTCACTCCCCAATGTGCACTTATTGGTTTTCCTGGCCAAACGGGGCATACTTCACCTGCCGCGTTATCGCATACAGTAATTATAAAATCCATGTGGGGCGCAGATGCATATTGATCCCAGCTTTTAGAGCTTAAGCAACTGACGTCGTGGCCTTTGCTTTCAAGCATTAAAATGCTCATGGGATTTACAAACCCAACTGGTGATGAACCCGCAGAATAGCCACGAAATATATCTTTTCCTATTTTATTCATTATCGATTCAGCAATTATTGATCGACATGAGTTTCCGGTACACAAAAATAAACAGTTCAAAATTCTCAATTTAAGTAATCCATTCAAATAATCAAAGTTTGTTCGTAATGATCTAGTTACTAAAAAGTTTTAATAATACTGTTTTGTGAATATTGCAAAAACATTACAATTGCATATTCATTCAACAATCAATAGGGAAGAGAACGGTAAATCTTGTCTTGCCGTTTACCTGACTTGATACCTCTAAATCTGCTGAATGCCTTAATAATATATGTTTGACTATAGCAAGGCCAAGCCCAGTACCCCCGACGTTTCGAGATCGGGCTTTGTCAACACGATAAAACCTTTCAGTGAGCCTTGGGAGATGCTCTTCACTTATCCCTCTACCGTTATTTTCAACTGTAATACTCATTTGCTTTGAATCTGTATCATCGGTCATCTCTATAATTATCTTTATTGTACTGTTTTCAATTGAATATTTAATGGCATTATCAATAAGATTATGGAATACCTCAACGATTTGGTCTGCGTCTGCCTTGATCTCTGGAATTGTATCGAATTTTTGGTCCACAATTATTTTTTTACCAAGTTCTTTTGCCCTTAACTCAAGTGCATTTTTTGCAAGCAGAATTTGTTCTATAATATTTATTTTATTCTGGGGTTCGATAAATTCATTAATTTCTATTTTTGAGAGCGATAACAAGTCTGATATTATTCTATTCATACGATTTGCTTCTTCTTCCATTATTTGAAGGAAACGAAGTTCTTTCTGCCTTTCTATTTTATCATTTTTAAGCGTTTCAATGAATCCAGCAATAGCGGTTAGGGGAGATCTTAATTCATGGCTAACATTCGCGATTAAGTCACGTCTAATATTATAGAAATTTTCTTCTTCTGTCTGATCGTTGATTACAATTATACCTGGGTAGTCTACTTTCTGAGTATATGTAAGCTGAAGTGAATGTGAGCCGATGCTTGAAGAGTAGGGAAATGAGATATTTATATCAATTGACTCATTAATAGCATCTATTACTTCACTATTTCTTATTAGATTATATATTGGTTTACCGAATATTTTATCCCCAAAATATTCAATAGCAATTTTATTGGCATGTAAAATATCATATTCGGAAGATACAATAATGACACCTTCACCTAATTGTTCCAGTAATGTTATAAACTCTTTATCACCAAGCATTATGATTAACTATTGTTCATTTTTTTTAATTAGTAAAAGTTTGCATTCTCTTGAATAAACTTAAACCTTGCCTCAGCTTTTGACCCCATAATTTGATCAATAAACGTTTCGTAATATTCCATAGGCGAGTTTTCAATTGTAATTTGAAGTAGTTTTCTACTCTCCTTATTCATTGTAGTTTCCCTTAACTGATTTGGCAGCATTTCCCCAAGACCTTTAAAACGCGATATATCTACATTATTTAAGTTTTTAAATTCTTTTTTCAGTATTTTGTCTTTATCATCATCATCATTGGCATAAAATATTTTATTTTTATTTGATAATTTATATAAAGGAGGCACTGCCATATAAAGATGTTTATTTTCAATTAGTTGTATCATTTCTTTAAAAAAGAATGTTATCATTAATGCCGCAATATGTGCGCCATCAACGTCCGCATCGGTCATTATAATAACTTTTTCATACCTGAGTCTTGACTCGTCATAATTATCAGATGTTCCGCAGCCTAGAGCTTGTACTAGGTCTTTGAGCTGCTGGTTTTGGAAGTATTTTTGTGCGCTACTACTTGCTACATTCAATATTTTACCTCTTAAGGGCAGTACGGCCTGATATTTCTTATCTCTGGCTTGCTTAGCTGAACCACCTGCTGAGTCACCCTCTACAATAAATATTTCAGTTCCATCTGATTTTTCATTCAAGCAATCTGCCAGTTTTCCAGGTAAACGAAGTTTTCTTAATACTGATTTTCTATTGAGGTCTTTCTCTTGTTTCATGCTAATTCTTGAGTTTGCAATATTTATAAAAAAATCAATTAGTTTATTTGACTGATCTGGATTTGCAGAGAGCCAGTGATCAAAATTATCAGAAATAATAGTATTAGTAAGAGCTGTTGCACTTTTTGAGCTGAGTCTTTCTTTTGTTTGCCCTTGGAATTCAGGTTCGCTGATAAATATTGATATAATACCGTCTGTATAGCTCATAATATCATCAAGATTGATAATCTTTGAGTTTTTCACACCAACCATATCTGCATATTTTTTTAGTGATTTCAGAATTGCATTTTTAAATGCGTTTTCGTGAGTTCCACCATTAACTGTGGGTATTGTATTACAGTATGATTTTATATTATTTTTGTTACCACTTGTCCAAATGACAGCCCATTCAACAATACCTTCAAGCTCTTTGGATGACGATTTACCTATAAACTTTGAAGTAATAAGGAGTTCTTTCGAGGCGCTAACTTCTGTAATATAATCACTTATTCCATTTGGATAGTAATATTGTAATTTTTCTTTCTCATAACCATTTCCGCGATTATCAAGCCAGTTTATTTTAAGACCTCTGACGAGGTAAGATTTTGTTTTTATTATATCTTTTAGAGTCTCTTTATCAAAATAAATACCTTCTTCAAAGATATCCTTATCTGGAGAGAATGTTACTTTTGTACCATTATTATTGCTTGTTTTCCCATGTAGTATTAATTCGGATGTAGCATAGCCCCTCGAAAATTCTTGCGTGTATTTTTGTTTCTCTCTAGTAACCTCGACACACATACTCTCAGATAATGCATTTACAACAGATATACCAACCCCATGAAGGCCACCTGATGTTTTATAGGAATTAGTATCAAATTTACCTCCTGCATGAAGGGTCGTTAAAATAATTTCAAGAGCAGATTTATTTGGTAATTTTGGATGAGGGTCAACGGGTATACCCCTTCCATTATCAGATATTATTATTTCATTATCTGGGTTTAATGTCACATCTATTGTATCGGCAAACCCAGCTATAACTTCATCAATTGAGTTATCAATAATCTCGTTAAAAAGATGATGAAGTGCCTTTGTATCAATCCCGCCAATATACATACCGGGCCTTTTTCGAACTGGTTCTAAGCCTTCAAGTATTGTGATATCTTCAGCAGTATAGGAATTTACTTTTTTTATAGTTTTTTTTATTTTTTTTTGCTTAGTGCCCGATGGTTTTTGTGGTTCGGGAATTGTGTCAAATAGGTCATTCATATTAATACATTATCGATCGAATCAGGTAATGCAAACATTATACATATATATCCATTATAAAAAAAATACTAAAAGCAACATTATTTATTATGCTGCTTTTAGTATTTATAAAAATCTTCTTTTATAATTTATACGCTGTAATACAGATCAAATTCAACCGGATGAGGGGTGTGCTCAAATTTGATAACCTCTTCCATCTTTAATTCAATGTATGCATCAATTTGATCTTTTGTGAAAACATCACCTGCAGTTAAGAAGCTATTATCTTTTGCAAGGCTTTCTAATGCCTCTCTTAAACTTCCTGCAACAGTTGGTATTTTTTTCAGTTCTTTAAGTGGAAGATCATAAAGATCTTGATCTGTTGGCTTACCGGGGTGAATTTTGTTTTTGATTCCATCAATGCCTGCCATTAGCATTGCTGAGAATGCCAAGTAAGGATTTGCAGATGGGTCTGGAAAACGTATCTCAATTCTTTTTGAATTTGGAGATTTACCAAAAGGAATCCTACATGAAGCAGATCTATTTCTAGCCGAATAGGCAAGAAGTACTGGGGCTTCAAAACCTGGCACTAGCCTTTTGTAGGAGTTTGTAGAAGCATTTGCAAAAGCATTAATGGCTTTAGCATGCTTTAATATGCCACCAATGTAGAATAAAGCTGTCTCAGAGAGTCCTGCATATTCGTCTCCAGCAAAGACAGGCTTGCCATCCTTCCATATTGACTGATGACAATGCATTCCTGAACCATTATCACCATAAATAGGTTTTGGCATGAATGTTGCAGTTTTACCATAAGCATTTGCAACTTGATGAATTACATATTTATATATTTGTTGCTTATCTGCTATTTTAACTAGCTCATCAAACTCGATTCCGAGTTCGTGTTGAGCGGCTCCAACTTCGTGATGATGTTTTTCAGTAACAACACCCATATCTGACATGACACTAACCATCTCAGATCTTATGTCTTGTGCTGAGTCGACTGGAGGTACAGGGAAATACCCACCCTTTGTTCGAGGTCTGTGACCTAAATTACCAGCTTCATACTCTGTAGCTGTATTGGATGGTAATTCTGTGCAATCTATTTCAAACCCTGTTTGGAAAGGGTCTGCTGCAAATCTGACATCATCAAACATAAAGAATTCGGCTTCTGGACCAAATGATGAAGTGTCTCCAATACCAGTTGACTTCAGATAAGAGGCAGCTTTCTTTGCAATAAACCGAGGGTCTCTCTCATATCCTTCGCCAGTTATTGGGTCAAGAATATCACAGAATATCGCCATTGTGGATTGGGCAAAGAAGGGGTCCGCGTGAGCTGTGTCAGGGTCAGGCATTAGAACCATATCAGATTCATTAATTGCTTTCCATCCTGCGATAGAAGACCCATCAAACATAACGCCATCAGCAAAAGCGTCATCATCCATTTTTGTTGAATCCATTGTTACGTGTTGAAGTTTTCCACGTGGATCTGTAAATCTTAGATCAACAAACTTAATTTCATTATCTTTAATATCTTTTAATATATCACTAACTTTTGGCATTTTTAACTCCTTGTTTTAAATTGCTTCTTCACCAGATTCACCGGTTCTTATTCTAACAACATCATCAATATTCGTAATAAATATTTTACCATCGCCTATCTTACCTGTGTAGGACGTTTCTTTGATGATATCCACAACCTCAGATGCAAGTGCGTCGGAAGTAACTATTTCTAATTTTATTTTTGGTAAGAAATCTATAACATATTCGGCACCCCGATACAGTTCAGTGTGACCCTTTTGACGTCCCACACCCTTCGCTTCAAGAACAGTTATACCAGAAACCCCAACTGCTTGGAGTTTTTCTTTAACTTCATCTAGTTTAAATGGCTTTATTATTGCTTCAATTTTTTTCATTGGAACCTCATGCTATATATATAATACATATGCAAAATTCATGCCAATATAAAAAATTTTTTTTAAAAATGTTGAAATTCAGTGCTTTACTAACAAATCTATTTATAAGTTTATATTGTATTTTTATATTATGCCTAGTATTTAGGCACAATGCCTCAAATTTGTGCAATCTTTTAAGGTTGAAATATATTTTTCTTATTAGTTTTTTTAAAAAAATGTTTCAAATTAATATTTAATATATTATACATTAAAGATCCTGCGGGCGTGGCGGAACTGGTAGACGCGCCAGATTTAGGTTCTGGTTCCTTATGGAGTGGGGGTTCGATTCCCTTCGCCCGCACCAATTTAATTCATATAAGTGAGTATATAATGAATGTAACTGAAGTATTAGCGAAAGATTTGAATAGAGAAATTAAAGTCGTAGTGCCAAAAAATGATATTGAAGATAAATTAATTTCCAAACTAGAAGATTTAAAAAAAACCATACAACTAAAAGGGTTTCGCCCCGGTAAAGTTCCAATCACTCATTTAAAAAGAGTTTTCTCTGATAGGGTAATGCCTGAAGTTGTTGAAGATATTATAAAAGAGACCTCCCAAAAAGTAATCATTGATAGAAATGAAAAAGCTGCAATACAGCCGAAGATTACATTTTATGAGGGCAAGCCCTCTGAAGAGAAGGAGAAAGAAGAAATTGACAAAGTAATTAAACTTGAAAAAGAATTATCATATAAAATGACATATGAAATAATGCCAGAAATTACTCTTCCAAAATACGAATCCATATCTGTCGTAAAAAAAATAGCCGAAGTAACCACAGAGGATATTGATGAATCTCTGTTAAAAATTAGCGAAGAAAATAAAAGTTTCACTGAAAAAAATGATAAAGAGAAAGCAGAAGTTGGCGATCAAGTCACAATTGATTTTATTGGAAAGATTGATGGTGAAGTATTTGAGGGAGGTTCAGCAAATGATGCTCCATTAATATTAGGTTCAGGCTCTTTTATCCCAGGATTTGAAGATCAACTTGAAGGTGCTTCAAAAGACAAAGATCTTGATATTAAAGTCAAATTTCCGGATGATTATCAAGTGGAGCAACTGGCTGGGAAAGATGCAATATTCGAAACAAAGGTAAAGAAAATTGAGAAACCTACAAAAACGAAGATTGATAATGAATTTGCTAAAAGGCTTGGCTTTGATGATCTAAAAAAATTAAAAGATCAGATAAATGAGCAATTGGAAAAAGACTATGAATCCATATCAAGATCAAATACTAAAAGAAATCTGCTTGATAAATTAGATACACTTTTAAAATATAATCTTCCTCCAACAATGGTAAAAGACGAATTTGATAATATTTGGGCTAATTATACTAAAGAAATAACGGACTCTGGTCAAAAGATAGAAGATGTTATTAAAGATGAGAAAAAAACTCAAAAAGAATACCATGGTATCGCAGAACGAAGGGTTAGAATTGGACTTTTCTTTAACAAGGTTGCCGAGGATGAGTCGATTAATGTTTCAGATGATGAGGTCAATAAATCTCTCTTTGAACAAGCAAGGAAATATCCCGGTCAAGAAAGTGAAATAATTAAACTTTATCAGAATAATCCAAATGCAATGATGCAGATAAAATCTCCACTAATAGAGGAGAAAGTCGTAGACCATATACTCAAATTAATTAAAATTAAAGAAGAAAAAGTCACAAGAGTTCAATTACTAGGCCACGATCACGATCACGACCATGATCACGACCATGATAATGAACGTAAATCCAAGCCAAAGAAAGTGGTGAAAAAGTCTAAAACAAATGATATAAAAAAAAGTGTAAAAAAAACAAAACCAGTGAAGTCAAAAAAATAAAAAATTAATGGAGTAAGAATGGCTGATAAGAAAGATATAAATATGAATTTAATTCCAATGGTAGTCGAGCAGTCTAATCGTGGGGAGAGAGCTTATGATATTTTTTCGAGGCTTTTGAAAGAAAGAATTATATTTATAACAGGTCCTATAGATGACAGTGTGTCAACAATAGTGACAGCACAATTACTTTTTTTAGAAGCTGAAAATCCAAAGAAAGAAATTTCGCTATATATTAATTCCCCAGGTGGTGTGGTTACCTCAGGAATGGCAATTTATGATACAATGCAATTTATTCGCCCCCCAGTATCAACACTCTGCATAGGACAAGCTGCATCAATGGGTTCATTATTGTTAGCTGCAGGAGAAAAAGGTATGAGGTATTGCCTCCCTCACTCAAGAGTGATGGTTCATCAACCATCGGGAGGATTCTCAGGGCAAGCAAGCGATATTGAAAGACACGCAGAAGATATTATCAAGATAAAGAAAAAGTTGAATAATCTCTATGTAAAACACACAGGTCAGGAATACTCTAAAATAGAAAATACCCTAGACAGAGATTATTTTATGGATTCAAATGAGGCAAAAGATTTTGGTATAATAGATAATGTAATAGCATCAAGATCGGACTCTGATAAAAAAGATAAGTAATTATAATTTATATCTTATTAAGATTTATATTGTAAAAATATTTGGATAATAATTGTTGAGAATAAGAACATGAGTAAAGTCGGAAGCGCTGATACAAAATCCACATTATATTGCTCTTTTTGCGGCAAGAGCCAGCATGAAGTTAGAAAACTTATCGCAGGACCTACAGTGTTTATATGCGATGAATGTGTAGATTTATGTACCGATATAATTAGAGAAGAAACAAAAGCTTCTGTTATCAAATCTGACAAAGACTTACCTTCACCATCAGAAATATTTGAAATACTTAATGAATATGTTATTGGACAGGGTCATGCAAAAAAAGTACTTTCTGTCGCTGTTCACAATCACTACAAAAGATTGTCAAATGAATCAAAATCATCTTCCGATGTGGAGCTCTCGAAGTCTAATATTATGATAGTTGGTCCAACTGGAAGTGGTAAAACACTTCTCGCTCAAACTTTGGCTAGAATATTAGATGTCCCATTTACAATGGCTGATGCTACGAGCCTAACGGAAGCTGGTTATGTAGGGGAAGATGTTGAAAATATAATCCTAAAGCTCCTACAATCTGCAGATTATAATGTTGAAAAAGCCCAGCGGGGTATAGTTTATATTGATGAAGTGGATAAAATTAGCAGAAAATCTGATAACCCATCAATTACAAGGGATGTATCTGGTGAGGGTGTTCAGCAGGCATTATTGAAGATAATGGAAGGAACTATTGCTAGTGTTCCCCCTCAGGGAGGCAGAAAACATCCGCAGCAGGAGTTTCTTCAAGTAGATACAACTAATATATTATTTATTTGTGGCGGTGCTTTCGCAGGTTTAGAGAAAATAATTTCCAAAAGAACCAACGACTCATCAATGGGATTTGGTGCTCTGGTTGAGGAGGTTGATAATAAAAATATAGATGAACTATTCAATATTCTAGAACCCGAAGATTTGCTTAAGTTTGGACTGATCCCTGAATTTGTTGGTCGTGTTCCAATTATAGCAACGCTGGAAGACTTAAATGAAGAAAGTCTAGTAAAGATACTAACTGAACCAAAAAACGCATTAATAAAGCAGTATCAGCGTATGTTTGAAATTGAAAATGTGAAACTTACATTTTCTGATGAGTCTTTGATATCTATTGCAAAACAAGCAATTGAAAGAAAGACTGGGGCAAGGGGACTGAGATCAATTCTCGAGTCTATATTACTAGAGACGATGTTTGATTTACCAGAGCTTCAATCAGTCGAAGAAGTTGTGATATCTAACGAAGTGATCGAAGGTAAATCCCGTCCACTTTACATATACTCAGATCATAAAGAGGATATTGGAAACTCTGCATAACTTAATATTATAGTTCATTTCTTCTAAAAAAACTTGAAACTCTCATCAATAAGTTCCAAATTAAGTATAGACACTTTATTTACTGTTTTTATATGGGTTTAACATGAAAGACTTAAGAGAAAAAAAGAACGATTTGTATCCAATCTTGCCGCTTAGAGATATAGTTGTGTATCCAAATATGGTTGTGCCACTTTTTGTGGGTCGAGAAAAATCAATTCAAGCTCTTGAGGAAGTTATGAATAATGACCGAGAACTTTTCCTAGTATCCCAAGTCGAATCTGTCACAGAAAATCCATCCGAAGAAAACTTATACCAGATTGGTACCATCGCCTCAATAATGCAATTATTAAAACTACCTGACAATACGGTTAAAGTTTTAGTGGAAGGAACTAGTAGGGCGAAAATTAAAAAATTCGTAAAAGGAGAAAAATTTCACGAAGTAGAGGTGGATTTGATAGAAGAAATTATTCCTGACGATCCTGAAATAGAAGCAATTGCAAGATCTTGTTTAATGCAATTTGAAAGCTACACAAAAATTAATAGAAAAATTCCAACAGACACATTCAATTCAGTATCCGAAATAGATGATTATTCTAAGATTGCAGACACTATTGCTTCAAATTTACAAATTAAACTATCATTTAAGCAAAAAATCTTGGAAACAAATAACCTTAAGGAGAGATTTGAGTTAATTCTTGGATATTTGGAAGGTGAAATTGATGTTCTGCAGACCGAAAAAAGAATCAGGGGCCGTGTCAAAAGACAGATGGAGAAAACCCAAAGAGAATATTATTTAAATGAACAAATGAAAGCCATACAAAAAGAGCTAGGAAAAGATAGTGAAGATGGCACTGATGACTTGCAAGAATTAGAAAAAAAATTAGAATCTTTAAAATTACCAAAAGATGTCAGGGAAAAAACTGCATCAGAATTCAAAAAACTCAAACAGATGAGTCCAATGTCTGCAGAAGCTACTGTGGTCAGAAATTATCTAGATTGGATTGTATCAATTCCATGGTCAAAAAAATCAAGATTTAATAAACCAATTAATTACTCAGAAAATGTATTAGATAATGATCATTTTGGATTGGAAAAAGTTAAAGAGAGAATTATTGAATACATTGCCGTTCAAAAAAGAACAAAAAAACTAAAGGGCCCAATACTATGTTTGGTTGGTCCACCGGGTGTTGGAAAAACCTCTCTTGGTAAATCTATAGCTCAAGCAACAGGTAGAGACTTTGTACGTGTGAGCTTAGGTGGTGTCAGAGATGAGGCAGAAATCAGAGGACATAGAAGAACTTACATAGGTTCTTTGCCAGGTAGAATTATACAATCTATGAAAAAAGTAAAATCAAAAAATCCGTTATTTCTCCTTGATGAGATCGACAAACTTGGCTCCGATTACAGAGGTGACCCATCATCAGCTTTACTTGAAGTCCTAGATCCTGAGCAAAATGACAAATTTAATGATCATTATCTTGAAGTAGATTATGATCTATCAGATATTATGTTCATAACTACAGCAAATACTCTAAATATCCCCCCAGCATTGATGGATAGGATGGAAATTATTAGAATTGCAGGCTACACAGAAAATGAAAAACTACAAATATCAAAAAAACATTTACTCCCTAAAGTTTACAAACAGCACTCACTATCAAATTTAGAAATGAAAATTGATGATGATGGCCTTCTTGAAATTATTAGAAGATATACAAAAGAATCCGGTGTAAGAAGTCTTGAACGTGAGCTTTCAAAAATTGCAAGGAAAGCTACAAAAAAAATATTATCAGATAGCGTGAAATCTATAAGTATAAATAAGGATAATGTATCTGAATATTTGGGTGTATTTAAATATAGGTATGGAGAAGCAGAAAGAGATGACCAAATTGGAATTGTTACAGGGTTGGCTTGGACTGAATATGGTGGTGAACTGCTCACAATTGAGGGAGCAACTATGCCCGGTAAAGGAAGAATGACGGTCACCGGAAATTTAAAGGACGTTATGAAGGAGTCAATATCTGCAGCAGCTTCATATGTGCGTTCAAATGCTACCAAATACGGTATTCAACCTCCTTTATTTGATAAACGTGACGTCCATGTTCACGTACCTGAAGGAGCTACACCAAAAGACGGACCTTCTGCGGGTGTGGCTATGGCGACAGCAATCATTTCTTTGATGACACAAATTCCTGTCAGAAAAGATATAGCAATGACTGGAGAAATAACCCTAAGAGGTAGGGTGTTACCTATAGGTGGCTTAAAAGAAAAATTACTTGCTGCCTCACGCGGTGGTATTAAAACTGTTTTTATCCCAGAGGAAAATAAAAAAGATTTATCTGAGATATCAGATGAAATAACAGATGGTCTTAATATTATTCCTGTCACAAATGTTGAAGAAATAATTCAACAGGCTCTTACGGCTAAGATAGAATCCATAGAATGGAGTAAAGAAGATATTGAAGCCCATGATCAGTCGATAATTGGAACTAACGATAAAAACATACCATCCATTGCCCATTAACTGATTCTGTTTATGTACTTCAAATTTGTATAAGAAACCGAGATTTTGAAGGTTTTTTCATAGATTCTTACTTAATTAGTGTATAAGTACTGGTATTCTGCTATTTTTTAAATTTTTTCTTATTTTCTTTTGATTACTCTTGGATCAATTGTTACGATTAACCATTATTTAACTTTTGTTGTAAATCATTAAAGAAAATATTTCTGAAAGGGTAAAAATATGAACAAAAACGATCTTATCAATAATGTAGCTGACGCTGCGGGAATTTCAAAAACTGCTGCATCAAGTGCTGTTGACTCAGTACTGGACTCAATATCATCAGCATTAAGCAATGGAGATGATGTAAGGCTAGTAGGTTTTGGAACATTTTCAGTAGCTAGTAGAAAAGCGACAACCGGTCGTAATCCTAGAACCGGTGAAGTTATTCAAATCCCAGCTTCTAAGAGTGCAAAATTCAAATCAGGTAAAGCTCTCAAAGATGCTGTAAATTAATAATTTTAAAAATTTATTTAATT
>ERZ802830.198-NODE-198-length-58762-cov-26.0674_pt1 | contig 58762 bp, 58 predicted proteins | sample MGYA00345654_ERZ802830 | MGnify/ENA primary metagenome ERZ802830 (study PRJEB30503, sample SAMEA104212375) | marine metagenome | biome: Westerlies Biome; feature: [SRF] surface water layer (ENVO:00010504) within the epipelagic zone...; material: water...
CTGTATGTTCCGGTTGGGTCAATAAATTTAGAATATCTACTGTGTCCACTAAATGTTCTATTGACACTTTTGATTTTTAATATTCCACCATTTGTGTTTCCTAGCATTGTGTTGTAGTCTGATGCAGTAATCATTCTATCTTGACTAGCATAATTCTTTGGAGCATTTTCTCTTATCTCGTCTAAACTTTCATTTGAACTAGCAGTAGAAATTGATTGTTTAAGTTGTACTAAAAATGACGCTACATATGTATTGCCGTCAATACCAGTATAGTTTATTTGTATTTTTTTAGATTGAAAATCATCTGGTCTTAAAATGTATGTATTGTTTACACTTGTTCTATACCATATTCTAATAGTATCTTTTGGAACATTACCAAATGTACTATCTGGAAACAAAACTGATATTTGATTATCTTTTCTTGTTTTAACGCTGAATATGTCACGTTCGCCTGTTGTTAAATTATTATAAATTACATTACTATTGACATCTTTAACTTTTGTCCATTGCTTAATAACATTACCCGTGCTATTAACGTTCTGTACCCATACGTCAGAATTATTTACATTTTTTACATTAATATCCAACGACATACTATCAACTGGAGTATCTATATTAAAGTCTTGATACTGCAATGATCCTTGCTTGATGCCAAGGAAAAATCCAGTATTAACACTGGTTATTCCTTTTCCATCATCTTTAAAATACATTCCAAAACTTCCTACTGGATCTGGATATTTTTCTGTAAAGGCTTTTGCGTCATTATCATAGTTACTGCTTATAATATTAAACGGTGCAGATGATCCTAATACTGATCCTTGTGCATCGAATTTAATTTGATTAGGTGTATTATTAAGATCATAAAAATCTGTTTTGATATTATTAATTACTACTGACTTTTTTGGACTACCATAACGATTACTATTTTGTAATACAGAGTTCAGTACTGTAATAAAATCATCCAAGTTATTAATATTGTTTGAGATTTCATATTTAATATCTCGCCCACCTAAACTTGTTCCATCACTTCCAATAATATTTTCGTTTGTTTTAACACTTACTACTTTTAGTTCGCCGTACGCTGGCACATTGCGTCTTGGCTGATATCCTAAAAACTCTGCTAACTTGTAAATTGACTCTTGTTTTTGTGCTGTACTTAAAAAATTATTCCTAGCATTCATATCTACTCGATATGCTAAGTTGTGTCCAAACTGTGCAACTACATCTAGTAGTGATACAAATTCAGCTGATTCTATCCAGTCATTGTAATTTTCTGGATAATTGTTGCGTACATAGTCAACCATTGCAGTTCTAATAGTATCAAAGTCAAATGCTTGAAAGTTTGCATTAACATATGATTCGTATATTACTGTAAAGTCTTCTGCCGCAAAAAGTTTATTTTGTCTTGATTTTTGTGCCATAATTAAAACTCTGCGTTTTCTATAAATTCTCTATCGAATTTGATCTGCAAATCGGTTGCAGTTGTTGTTGGTAAGTAATTTAATTTTACATTAACTGTTACTGAGTGTGCTTCTTGCACGACTCTTATATTTGTGTCAACTACTTCAAATCTAGGATCGTAACTTATTACTCTATAAACTTCTTGATTAATGTCGTCTTGAGTTGATTGATCTAGTGGTTCAAATACATAAAGAGGCAAGTCACACCCAAACGTAGGGTCTGTCCATTTCTCTCCTTTACGTATATGAAAATGGTTTATTAGATCCTGTTTGGCTAATTCTAAGCCACTCAGATTTTTACTTGTATAAGATTCGCCAATTGTTGTATATCCAAATATATTGCTCATACAACTATTTATGCAAAAGATTAACTAAGTAGATAATGGTTCTATAATTAGCTTATCTTCTTGCCAATGTATGTACTTTTGCCAAGCTGCATCGGGTATTATTAGTGTATGATGCTGGTAAGCATAGTTTATTTGGTACCACGAAGGGTGTGTTGGTCGTTGCATAGGTAAAGGATATAAGCTATCGCCTTTCTTTACATTGCATGGACCACAAGCAGTAACACTGTTTTCCCATGTTAGTCTTCCACCTTTTGACTTTGGAATAACATGATCAATTGTTAAGTCATTGTAAACAAACCTGTCGCCACAGTATTGGCAACAGTATTTGTCTCTGACATATAAATTTCTACGAGTGAATTTTGCTTTGGAAGGTTGCTTGTGATAAGTGTTAAGCATAATAATGCTTGGGTATGGAATAGTTACTGTTGGTGACCGGAGAAACTCATCATCATAATTTTTAATTACGTGTACTTTTTCCGACCACATGGCCTTAATTGCATCTTGCCAACTAACTGTGCTAAGTGGCATTTGTGATAATGGTTGCCCATCAGCATTAAGTAGTAAAACGCTTTTATTCAAGTTTATTTTCCTTGCATTATAATAGTATTTAAATTATTTTGTGATGAGTTAACTGAGTTGTTTTGCTAATAGTCTTTTACGACTTTCGGTCATGTTTGGTAAGAATCTTTTTGTTTCTGCATAGTAAACATATTCTGCTTGACTTTTTTGTTCGTCATTCATTTGATTAGTAATGTATTCTTTTAAAAGAACTTGTATACCGTCTTCTTTTATGTAGCTTCTATCTCTGTAGGTTCCGTAATCTCCAAGCATTAATATCTTTGCATCTATTTGTCTGTCAAGCCTATTAGCACCGCTTAGTGTAAGTGCAGTTGCTACATAATCCCATTTCTTGTCTGTAACAAAATCAAATATTTCAAATTGTCTTGTTGCATTGCCCACACGTGAAAATGTTCCTGTATCAGAATACAAACTTAACATAGCATCATATTGTGCTTGTGTCAACGAAGTTAATGGAAATTGTTTTTTAAAAGCTCTTTCTTTGTCTTTGAATTCTTCTATCCAGATTGTGTATGCTTCAGCTTCTGTTAAGCCATTGCCGTTTAATCCTACAGTTCTTTTATATCCAATAACTGAATTTTTGTTGTACCCAAGCCATTTAATGCTTCTAAGTTTAGCATTAATTAATTTGTCACTTGCTTCTAACTCAGATAAGACAATCGGATTATTTACTGCATCTCTGTCAATTACAGTAAACAAACTATAATCTATAAGATTTTTACTATCAACTGTTGATTGTAAATTAAAACTTGGCATTATAAAATATTCCCTTTACCTGATGTAAATGTTTCTTCTACACCGCTTACTCCTTGCCACGGATGTTTTTCTGGTACTCTACTTGCAGTACTTGTTTTTATGTTAGTGTTTGATATTTGATTTTGTATTGGAGTTTTTGTTGCCGGCGCTGCAGCTGATGATGGGTTCATATCTATTTGTGTACCAGTAATAACTTGATTACCTGCTACTAGTAAATTATAATTAGTAGCTGATTGCAAGTTCATATCTAATGCACTATATACATCAATTGCACCTTGTGTTGTTTCTAATTTTATTCCATCACCACCTGTGCTTTTTATGTTTACACCTATTTCTGCTTGCATGTTAATACTACCTTTGGCATGTACGTTGTAATCACCTTCTGTGTGCATACTGATACCTGCTTTACTATAAACATCTATATGACCTGCAAAATCCATTTCAACCCAAGCATCGCCTGATTGATTTGTAATAAAAACAAAACCATTACTGTCGTCCATTAAAATTTGAGCACCACTTTTTGTTCGTAATCTAATATTGTTACTGGCATTGTTACTATCGCCATCGTCCATTGTAAGTACATGTCCTTGACGTGTTGTAATACCAAATACTTTACTTGGCGATTCTCGTCTTGCACTACTTTGACTGTGTCCTCTAACAAAATCTAAACTTAGTCCTTGTTGATTTAATACTGATTGAAAATATTCATCTACTGGTTTGGTGTCTGCATCATTTTGATCTTTTGCATTCTTTTCTACTGCTGGTCCTAAACTTGTTTGTCCATCAGCATAAACTTGTCCACTTGCTCTGCCGCCCATCATTGCATTTCTATCTTTTGCAATTAACGACCCCATTACAATACCTTGTTCGATACTACCAGTGTATGCTATAACAACGTTTGTTCCTACTTCTGGCGGTTGTGGCCACAATCCATAACTTGCTGGTGCTTGTGCTTCTTTTGTTTCATCGTCACCACTATCTTGTATTCTTGTATGTCCACCATAAGGTGTAGCCAATAAACATACTCTTGTTGAATCTTTTGAACCAAATTCAGATATGCGTACAGTTATTCTACCTGTGTATAAACTATCAGTATTGTCTACCACTTCACCGACGTATATTCCACTGAGTGTGTTAATACTCGCTTGGTTTTCTTGTGTTCCTCTTCTCGAAACTTTTGTACCGTCGTGTTTCATTAATGCCATATTATTCTCCTGATAGTTCTATTATTTTTGGTAGTAGTAAAGCTGTATTTGAATTAACATCTTTAATACCATTTAATTGTTGTGTAAATCGTCCATTTTGAAACCTGCTTTCTACACTGGTTAACTTATATACTCCTGTACTTATTGGATCTATTTCTCCCTTGACTTGTTCTTGTAATAACTTGTCAGCATTGGGATTAAACTGTAAGAATGTTATTAGTCCATCTTGTACAGAATAATCTGGTGTTTCCAGTTTACCTAAAATAGTTGCTTGCATGTTACCCATCCAATGCGGGTCACCTTTAATTTCCATAGTAAAATTCAGTGAGTCATATTCTCTTTTAGCCATATCTTGTAATCTACGTGCTACTGCTGAATTTGTACTGTATGTATATTCATTTACTTGTGCTTCTGGTCCCGAATCTGCTTTTGCAACACCACCAAGCACTGGATTAAAATATCCTAGTTCAACTGATGATTGTTTTATATCTGATAAAAATAATGAATCAGATATTTCAGCAGGTGAAAATTGTTGCTTGCCTTCTGAGGTTCTGCCTGCTACAAATGTTCCCGAACCAGGTTGATCTACTACAAAGAATAAATTTTGTACATCTAATTGAAAGTTTATTACTTCTGTATTTACTCCTGTGTATATATAGGAGTAACTTTTTTCAATTGCTAGTGTTTTAAATCTGTCTGCTTGATATTGTGAATTAGTTAAATTTTCATTTCCTTCAGAAATACTGCCAGGAAAAGTTGTTCTATTCATATTAATTTTAATAGTATATGTAATTAAAACTGGTTCTACATTACCATACAAGTTGTGATTTTGTGTTATTTGGGGATATGATGTGTCAAGGTCAACTACTATATTTGGTGTGTATCCATACTTTGTTGCTTCTAATACCCATTCATCCCATGCTGGGCAATTGTTTTTTATGTCTTGTGCTATTCTCGGCCCTAACGCAGTTTCTCTGTCAATGGTAATGACATTTGTATCAGCATCATGTGGATTAGCTCCTGTTCTATTACTGCTCGCAACGTCAGTTGTTCCTGCCCATGCTTTAACGGCTAAATTAAAATTTCTCAAATGGTTGCCGTCTATTTTTCTATCATCGTCTTTTGGTTGTCCTAATGCACTATTGGGATCAAATAATATTTTAATTTGTCTAGCTGGCATTAATGCCATTTGGTTTTCTCCCAGAGCATCAATTTCGGATTGGTTAACTGAAGCTTCTAATTCCGAAACATATTCTTGTATTGTTGTAAAATTTTCTACTGTTACGTCTGAATGTGTAATTGATTCTGTTTGTGCATGTTTAAGATTTGACCATGCAATAATATTATATCTTGTTCCTTCTGGTCCAGTTTGACTTCTAATTTGATTAAACTTAACTGGGTATAAAAATACACCAGGAAAAGGAACACTTCCGGAAGTGACTGGATCTCTTCCTAAAAATTCTAATTTTAATATAAAGTTTTGTGAGTATAGATTAGCAGGCTTACCAAGAGACTTACCAGCAGTTAACACTTTGTCCATGAATGTAAATCCTAAACTTTCAAATAAATCAAATTGAATTACACCCGGTGTAGTATTACCGTGTCGCTGACCTGGCGTGATTCTTGCAAGAGATAAAAAGTTATCTACACTGAATTCACTTTCAGCACCTTGTTTAGCAATAATAAATGCTTGGGAATTATTTAATGCAGCATCGTCGTTGCCAATTAAATTTGGATTATTCCAAATTCTATTGTTTACAAGATATAATGTCCATCTGTATGTTGGACTATCTACTGTGCTTAACCAATTTGGTGTAACTGTACTATCTAACTGAGTTAAGTCTATTGTTCTTTTCACATCTGGTACTTCTATACTGTTTCTTTCTACATGTTGGTCAATAAATGTCTGTCCTTCTCCATATTGACTTCCATCAAAATCTGTTGGTTGTTCTGCAAGTTTAACTTCGTCTACTGGCACGCCATTTGCTAGAGCAACACCTCTTGCTATAACGTCGCTAGTGACATTGGAGCCTTCCATTTTTGCCATTGCAGTTATTAATTCATTTGTTACGTGTGGGTTGCCTCGCAATGATCCTAAATCATCATTTGCACCAACTCCCATTTCGTTTGATACAAACTCTATATAATTGTCAGTATTGTTTTCACTGGGTGGTGCCCACTTTGTTACAATATCACTCACAGTGTTTAAACCATCACGCTCGTTGTATGTGTATAAATTCTTTGCAGCTGCTCGTACACCATATTCGGCATGAGAAAAAGTTTCAAAGCCACCATTGGGTTCGCCAGCACCTTGCCACGGTATATTAGTATCTCTAATGTTTAGTGGATTATTGTTTCTATCCGCAAGAGTTGCCATGTTATGAGAACCTTGCAGGAACTTTAATTTTTAAACCTGCTTTAAAATCTAAAATTGGATCAGCTAATTCGTCTTGATTGAATAATGCAAACACCCACCATAGTTTTGCGTTACCATATAAATCATATGCTAACAAATCAGGCTTCTCATCATATTTTTCGTTTAGTGTTATATCTGTAGTTGTTGTATTTTTTACATCAATATTATCAATAGTAAGCTCATCTAAATATTGATTGTTAGTAATTTTTGTATCTCTGTATAAACTATCTGTTCTGTACGTTGCCATTAAATAAATCCTCCTGAGTTGCCACCTTTCATCAAAGATCCACTTGCAAAAGTTCGTATGTTAAAATTATCTTTGACTGCTTTTGGTGGAAGCTGTGGAACTAATTCAACCGATAACAATGATAGTGTAGGTACTGAATGCATTTCGCCGTTCTGTTCAAACTCCACATAATCTGTATCTTCTGGTAATGTATATGTAAAGTTTCTAATCACAACTGGAACATTAGTTGCATGTACACTACCATATGCACTAAATTTTAGTATTGGTGGTGGAGTACCTGCAGTTGGTCCTGCTTGTGATCCAAAGTCTGATTTTGTACAAACTCTAAAAAAATGTATGGCAGCAGCGGCGTATCTTGCTTCTTCTTCTGTGTTAGCAGGAAATAATGCAGTTACTGACATTGGAGGGTTTGGTGTATTCATATAGTAATTCTGTTGATAAATTGAACCAGCTACATCATATGTTCCGTAGTTTGCACTGTGAGACATTTGAATAGTTGGCGTTAGTGGAAACACTACACCGCCATCTTGTGTTAAGGGGTTAAGTAATCCAAATGTAAAAAAAGGTTTACCTTTTTCTTTTAATACTAATTTTGCTTTGTTTGTTACGCCCATTATGTTAACCTCTCTTCTATGAATTTAAAAATCTGTTCATTGTATTTGCCAAAAAACTTAGTAAATGCTTGTTTTTTAGCTTCTTCTTCGCCTTCGCTTGCCATAGTTGCACGAAAGTCGCTTGCACTCATTCCACCTTGCATAAGAGGTGCTACGTATACATAACCTCTTTCTTGTGCAGTTGGAATTAATTCATTCATATCGTTTGGTAACTTATGTAAGAACCCTTCACCACCTGTTGCAAGTCTATTTGCATCTTTTTCACCGTATACAAGTATTTGTGCAGTAGTATTTGGGTCTCTACCAGCAGCATCCATATCTGGTCTGTATGGATTTGTTTTGATAATTTTATCTCCTGGTATATTAAACATCTTACTCATAATGCTTGCCTTTTCATCAAATGTAAAAGGATCGCTACTGTAGTCGCCTGCAGTGTGGGCCTTGGCAGCTTTTTGACTAAATGTTGTGGCGATAAATACATTATCCGCACCAAACTTTTGAACCAGATGTTTATAAACATCGTGATGTCCTTGGTGCATAGGTTGGAAACGACCACCGTAAAATACAGCTATGTTGTCAACTCCTTCTTTTAAAACATGTTCAATTAACATAATTACTTCTCCGTTCGTAGTATTTATCAAATTAAAAAAACCGGTTGACACTAACACAACTTATGCCGTATAATACTAATTACATAAAGGAAAATCTCAAATATGAATAAACCAAAAAAGAATTTTTACTTAACAAACAAAGATTTGTTAAGAGAAATACATAACAGTAAAATGACGTATTGTTGGACTAGAGACGAAAACTATACGCATTACGATTTGATCGTAACTGGATTTGATGAGATTACCCCCGAAGCAGTTGCAGAGGCAAAACAAAACCGTGCAACAAGACTACAAAAAATAGCACATCAGGCAGAAGTAGCTCGATGGGAACAAGGATTAACAGGTAAAAAAACTAAGCCAAGAGCTGCTGATTTTGCCGTTGATGTTGAAACTATTAAAGATGATGACATTGTAGTAAGGGTAATGACATTTGACCATATTCCAGAAGAAAATAGAAAAAACAAACCAAAAACAGAAGCTGACTTACATTCTAAATGTAACTTTCCTCCTTTTAAGCACTATGCTGTAATTGAGGGTGATTGGACAGAAGTAGCACGTAGTCATTGGGACGGTGGTAAAGACAATGGACATTTTAATGTTCATCATGGTCAAACAACAGACATGTTAGCAAAAATGTATATTAAACTATGCGAACGTTATAGCATGCGTGGTAACTGGAGAGGTTACACATATGTAGACGAGATGCGTGGACAAGCATTATTGCAACTAGCACAAATTGGATTACAGTTTAATGAACTTAAATCACAGAATCCATTTGCATATTATACTGCGGCAATTAACAATAGTTTTACAAGAGTTTTAAATTTAGAAAAACGTAGTCAAAATATTAGAGACGATTTACTAGAAGAAGAAGGATTAAATCCAAGTAGTACAAGAACATTTAATGCAGAGTGGGAAGCTCATATTAGAAATGAAGCAAAGAAGAAATTAGACAACCCTACATTAAAAGTAACAAGTTATGATACATCAGATTTAGATACTGAAGAAACTGGAGAATAAATGTTTTTTGATAAAGCAGTAATTTTTACTGATATACACTTCGGCATGAAGAATAACAGTAGATATCACAATCAGGATTGTGAAGATTTTATTATATGGATGATTGACGAAGCACACAAGCGAGGCATTAAAAAATGTTTCTTCTTGGGTGATTGGCATCACAATCGTGCAAGTATTAATGTCAGCACATTAAACTATACCACAAGTAATTTACGCAGATTAAATGATAGCTTTGATGAAGTTATTATGATTACTGGTAATCACGATCTATATTATAGAGAAAAGCGTGAGATACACAGTTTATCAATGATTGAAGATTTTCCTAAATTGCGTATGATAAACAAAGAAATGTTTATTGAAGATGGTGTAGCATTTATTCCTTGGTTATGTGATGACGAGTGGAAAAAATTAAAAGAAGTTGAATGTAAATTTATGTTTGGGCATTTTGAATTGCCACAGTTTTACATGAACGCACTTGTACAAATGCCAGACCACGGTGGACTAAAAGCAGAAGACTTATCAAGACCCGAAATGGTTTTTAGTGGACACTTTCACAAAAGACAAAAACGTGGTAATGTAATTTACCCAGGAAACTGTTTCCCACATAACTATGCTGATGCATGGGATGATGACAGAGGTTGTACATTTTTAGATTGGGACGGTACTATTGAATATTTGGCATGGCCAGATGCACCAAAGTATCGTACACTAACATTAAGTAAACTAATTGATAATCCAGACAAATACTTGGGTAATAAAACACATGCTCGTGTTAGTTTGGATGTTGGTATTACATATGAAGAAGCAAACTTTATTAAAGAAACATTTGCTAAACAATATGACTTGCGTGAGATTAATCTTATGCCAAGTAAAAAAGAAGAACACACACAAGACTGGAACAAGGGTGTAGACATTCAAGTAGAAAATGTAGACACTATTGTACTATCGCAACTTGAATCAGTACAAAGCGATACTATCAAAAAACAAATACTAGTAGACATTTATACAGGACTAACAACGTAAACATGCTAATAATTAAGAATATCACCGTAAAGAATTTTATGAGTGTGGGCAATGTCACACAGGCAGTTCACTTTGACAATGCAGGATTAACACTTGTATTAGGTAACAACTTGGACTTAGGTGGTGATGGCTCACGTAATGGTACTGGTAAAACAACTATCGTTAACGCACTCAGTTATGCATTGTATGGTAATGCACTTTACAATATCAAAAAAGATAATTTAGTTAATAAAACTAATAATAAAAATATGATGGTTACTGTTGACTTTGAAGTTAACGGACAGTCATATAGAATTGAACGTGGACGTAAGCCTAATATATTTAAATATCTAATCAATGATGTAGATAACAACGAAGGCATTACAGATGAGATGCAAGGTGAAGGTAGACAGAGTCAAGCAGTAATTGAACAACTACTAGGTATGAGTCATACAATGTTTAAGCACATTGTTGCACTAAACACTTATACTGATCCATTTTTAAGTATGCGAGCAAATGATCAACGTGAAATGATTGAACAGTTGCTAGGTATTACTAAACTCAGTGAGAAGGCAGACATACTAAAAGACCTTCTCAAAGGTACTAAAGATAGAATTACAGAAGAAACATTTAGAATCAAAGGCATAGAAGATGCTAACGAACGTATTGGTAATAGCATTAAAGATTTAGAGCGTAGACAAAAAACATGGGCTACTCAATTACAAGAACGCATACAAGAAAGCACTAGTGAACTATCTGCGTTAGAACACATAGATATTGATGCGGAAATAAAAGCACATGAAGAATTTACAAAATTTAACGAAAAAAAGAATCAAATAGATACATTAACTGCTGAGATTGCCAGACTAACAAGTAGCATTGAGCGTGAGAACAAGCGTTTAACTAAAGCACAAACTGATCTAGATTCAACATTAGAACACAAATGTTATGCGTGTGGACAAGAAATACATGACGAACAACACGATAAAATTGTAATACAGAAAACAGAACTTGTAGATGAAAGTCAAAAACACATTGACGATGATAATCAACTGATTACAGAATACAATACTGCAATTGCAGACTTAGGAGAACTAGGTGTTGCGCCACGCACAGAGTATAACACATTACAAGAAGCATACAAACATCAAAGCAAAATGGATAAGTTACAAACTGCATTAAGCAATGCTAAAGAAGAAACTAATCCATACATAGAACAAATTGACAGTCTAAAAGAAACTGGCCTACAAGAAGTAAATTGGGCAGAGGTAAATAGATTAGAAGAACTAAGAGAGCATCAGGACTTTTTATTAAAACTATTAACAAACAAAGATAGTTTTATTCGTAAAAAGATTATTGAACAAAACTTACAATTTTTAAATCAGAGATTAGAATACTATATTACACGTTTAGGATTACCACATGAAGTACAATTTCAGAGTGATCTAACTGTAACAATTACACAACTTGGACAAGACTTAGATTTTGATAATTTAAGTAGAGGTGAGCGTAACAGATTAATACTTGGACTAAGTTGGAGTTTCCGAGATGTATTTGAAAGTATGAATCATCCTATTAACTTTGTTTGTATAGATGAATTAGTTGATAGTGGCATGGACACAATTGGTGTTGAAAGTGCATTGGGCGTATTAAAGAAAATGGAACGTGACAGAGAAAAGAATATTTTACTTATTTCACATCGTGACGAACTTGTCGGTCGTGTACAAAGTGTATTGCAAGTTACTAAAGAAAATGGCTTCACTACATTTAATACCGAAATAGAAGTTATTGATGCATAACCATATAGCCAAAGAAGAGTTCCAACCAGAACTAGAAATAGTAGATGCAAGTATTGTATTATTGCATGCACCAGAAACAATAAACGAACAAGAGTTAGGTATAGATACAATAGAGTTAATTAGGAAAGCAGTACATGAGTGGATCAAAGAAGAGCAGTGATAAATGCCCGTGGACTTACAACAAAGAAGTTGTAAACGAGCTTCCTGCTGACTGCGAAGGATTTGTTTATCTAATTACAAATCTTACTAATAATAAAAAGTATATTGGTAAGAAACTAGCAAAATTTAAAACTACAAAACCACCTCTTAAAGGTAAGAAAAATAAAAGACGTGGAACAAAAGAAAGTGATTGGAAAGACTATTGGGGTTCTTCGGATCATTTAAATGCAGATGTACTAACATTTGGTGCAGAAAACTTTACTAGGGAAATATTACATTATTGTCCTAGCAGAGGTGTACTAAGTTATATGGAAGCAAAAGAACAATTTGACCGTAGAGTACTTGAAACTGATGAGTACTACAACGGAATAATAAATGTAAGAGTAGGAAGTTCAAAAATTCTTACAGAACACTTGAAAAAAGGTTGACAACGTATAACTTTTTTGTTATTATAACAAGAATTAGCGTTTTAACTTTATTTGAAGCGAATAATTAAAGCATCAGATAATTACTAATATAAAAACTCACATCGACATAAAGTCAAGCAATTACCGGCAAGTTTAAAACACACTCAGGCTAACAAAAACTAATATAGGCAACAAGGCTCCGTTTGGTCGACGATGGTCGACTCACCTTGAGGTTACGAATTCACGTGACTAGATACTGGTGTGCCTACAAATGTCAATGCACTGATTTGACAAATCAAAATGATCAAGCTCTCCTGACACTATGGAACTTGAGGATAGCCCAACAGTCGATACTATGGCCAAGGGTGTTTCTGCGTTAGAAAAGCAGTATGTAATAAGGGTACAGCGTAACCGCCCTTCCTAGGTGCTAAACTAGGTTTACTATAGTATTGTGGGTGGCGTTCTATGTCAAGAACCTGTTTACATTTGGCCTGTGCAAGGCTAAGTGTGAATGAAATATCTTGTCAAGTAACCATCTTACAATCACATAAATAGCAGTAAGACATAATGTTTACTTTAATCACAATTAACTAAAATTAAGAAGCGTAAGCAATTAACAGTGAACAAAGCGTTAGCTTTGTGAAACTGATGATGTCGTAGACATCAATTACATGAAAGCAAATAAACCACATATGACGTTGGACGAATTTCAGACTAAATTTTTACAGTTTGCTGAACAGCAAGTTGAACCCTTAAAAGATGATGGATATCCTGTATGTCCATATGCAAAAAGTGCCAGAATTAAAAGAGCATTACAATTTCTCGATGGCAGAACAGATATCACAGTAATGGATAACTTTGATTATAAAACATTCCAAATGGGAATTGTTTGGTTAGGTGATATTGATGATATTACTCCTATAGAAAAAATTTGCGAGGAGTATAGAAAAAAGAATCCACACTTGTTATACTTTACTAGTACAAGACAGAGTGGTCATTTTGTTAAGAATTTTACTGATTGTGTTTTTATTCAACGTGCAAATGATCTTTTAGAAAAGCGTAAACACTTACACGATAATACTACATATTATGATAGTTGGCCCGAAGAGTATTACAAACTAATAATGGGTCATTAACGTTTACTGCCTTTTCTGGCTTTGTTAAGATCCTCAACTCTAGCATTCATACGTTCCACTAACAACTTAATAGCATCAACAGGCATAGTCATAATGTCTTGATAACTGACTGCACCGTCACTGCGAATTACCACGTCAAGGTAACTTCCTTCCACGGCTTTTAAATTGTTGTTATAACGTTCTATTAATGCTACGATTTCTTCGGGCTGACGAGAAGCTATCAGCCCCCGAAAAAATTTGCGATGTCTAAATCTACACCAGTTTTCCAACTATGACTACAACTTTGGCAGTTAGCAGTAAATTCGGTTTCTAATCCGCTTTCACTTAATGCTTCTACCTTGGTTCTAATTGCTTCATAATCTGCCTTGGTGATACTTTGTAACCACTCGCGAATCATTTCTTTGTCTTCGATTAAATCTGTTTCTTTACCTTGAACACTTACAATACTATTAGTAATTAAACTGACTGTAAGTTCTGCAATTTCAACAAATGTTTTTCCAAACAATTCTTGACGCATAGTATCATCAAGTTTATCACTTGCTAATCCTTGTATCATTTTATTTTGTTTAATTTGTTGAATTTGGAGCATAGTTCTATCTTCTAGTGTGTATGGATTACATACAATTTTAAATTCACTAGGCAATGTAACACTTCTTTCGACTGGGTTTGGTTTGGCTTTTGCTAACATAATGTTTGCGTCCAGTGATAGTTGATTATCAAAATCACATTTTGGACATTTAACATCCATGTCGATATTTTTACCATAGCTTGCTTGTCTAATTCCTACTAAGATTACAAGTAGATCGCTTACTGGCATTGTTTTTGGATCATCAATGTCAGGGCAGCAACTTTTAATCACACTTATTGTAGCTTCTCCGTTAAACAACGCATCGGGTGTTTTAGTTATAAGCTCGTCCCTTGCTGTCATGGCATATATCGCCAGCTCGCCATCTATACTAAGTTTAGGTTTTGTTTTATAAAACTCACCTTTACTTGGTAATGGAATGTACAAAGCAGGTTTTCTATATGCTTGAATTAATGGGTTTGTCATATTTTTACGTCTCCAATTATATACTTACATTATGATTTCCATAAATAGTAGTATATGTACAATAGTATTTATCTGAATTAAAATACCATATAATAGGAATAGCATGGATCAAGACATAATCAACAACATTTATAACATGTACCCTTGGGCATCTGAGGATACAATGCAAAAAGTAAATGGTAATATGCAAGAACAGAATATTCATATGGGTACCGTTGCGGCCGTTTTAAGTAAAAAAGACGCAGCAGCCATAAAAGAAATGTCTCGTACTACTAAGCAAGGAAAAACCAAGTCAAAAGCATCCGGCAGAGCAGCATTAAAAACATTAGTAATTGGTCAAGGAGCATTGACAAGGATTATAGCAGATTCTAACCCAGCCAATGCAGTAGCAGAAATATCTCACGAAGCATCTAAGTTATTAGCAAATGCAGGTATTGGTATATCTAATATGGGCTTTGGTATGGGTAAATTTGGTGCAATAGTAAAAGGAGTAGCCAGACATGCAGGTACTCCTCTTGTAGTTGCAACAGGCCTTGGTGTAACATTCGCAAAATTATTAACAGAACAAGAAAAGCAAGCACGAAAACTAATTGAATTTGGTGCAGTAGTTTCTGATATAGATCATTGGAGTAATTTAAGATATGCAACTCGTGACCTAGGAATGGGTTTAAAAGATTTTGAAGATGTGATGTCTGAAACAAAATCTTTTATTACACAAGCAGAGGGAGGCGCTTTTGCAGGTGCATTAAGGATGGCCGAATTTGCAAAAGAAATTGATTCTGATAAAACTTTTAGAGATTTTGGAATGGGTATACAAGACCAAACAAGATTTATTGGACAAGAAATCCAAACGTTATATGAGTTGGGTGAGATTACTGCTATGAATGACAAGACTAAAAAACGAGTAATTGAATCGTATAGAACAGCAAACAATGTTGCGTTGTTTACTGCTAATGCATTTGGTATGCAAAGAGAAGAAGCACTTAGACTCAGAGACGAAGCAAGACAAAATGTTGATATAAGAGTAGCAATGATACAAAATGCAGAACATATTAAAGAAACATACGGTGACGCAGCAGAGGCAAATATCACTGACGCAGTAGGTACTGTTAGAGTAATGAATGAAGCACTTATGGGATCAGAGTTTGCAATGTTTATGGAAGAAATGATAGCAGGATTTGTGGGCGATATTTCATATGACGATTCTGCAGCAAATAATATTAGTGAGGAATGGATAAAGACTTTACAATCAACACCAGGTGCATCATCAGAAATAATTAGCTTTGTAGAAAAATTAGGTACAGGGCAATTTAAAAACGAACAAGAAACAATTGAAGCTTACAGAGAAATATTTAGGCTTTTAAAAAATTCAGAGATGGTAGTAACAGGAAACGATCCTCAACTTCAGAAATATAATGATCTTATTGCTACAGCCAAAACTGCTGCAGGTGGCACGGAATTTTTAAGAGCAGACTTAGATACATTAAGTACTGATTTCTTTGCTAATTATGCCGATCAATCAGATGCCAGCATTGAAGTAATGAATAATATGGCAATTGCATTTCAAAATGCACAAGAATTATTAACACCTGGATTTTCTGCAATGGGACATGGATTTAGTGTGCTGTCAGATGGTGTTATGAATTTTGGTAGTGCAATTAGTAGAGCATTTGGAAACGAAGAACGCTGGGATGAAGGCGTTTCAGAGATGAAGGAAGAAAACATACAAAAGCGATTAGCCGAAGTTAACGAATATAATATAACTGACGCAATAACTCGTGTAAACGAACACATAGACACCTTAGCATCAGAAATGGATTCCAACCGAGGTCTACTTTATGAGATCGATGACGAAGGTAACCTGCTTGAGAATAAAGACGGTGAATATATTAGACGTGACAAATTTGAAAATCCAAATTGGAAAAATGATGCAGGCGAAATAAATGAAGGACAGTCAGAGTTTATGACTGAAGAACAAATATCAGCAATAGAAACACAGTATCTGATGTTAGAAGATAGATTAAGGGATTCAAGAGAGTATCTAATTAGACTACAAGAAAAAGACAACGATTATAAAGCACAAGCACCAGGTAGTAATTCATATACTAGCAACTGGCGAACAGAAGGAGCATTTTAATGGCGGATAAAAAATATAATATACCAGTAGGCGATAATGCAATTGAAATTCCTGCTTGGGCTAGTGAATCCACATTAGAAGCATTATCCAATCAGTCAGCTAATGCTGTAAAACTTACTGGCAAGTTAATGAACACAGTAACAAAGAATAAAGATCTAGATGATGAGATAATAGAAGCAGTTAAAACAAATACACAAATTGGAATAAACAATGCAGATGTAAACCAAAAAGAAAGTAAAGCAAGAACAAGTTTATTAGTAAAAGGTGCTGAAGCAGTAAGAGATACTGCAGGTTTCTTTGGTGATTCAGAAAAGCCACTAACCAGCTTAGTAAAAGTAACAGAAACAGTAGTAAACAAATTAAAAGGAACTGATGGTAAATTAACTGCAGCAGCCTCAGAACTAGATGGTCCATTTAAACACTTTATGAAGACCACAGGAAAGCAAATGGCCAACGTTGCAGTGGATATTGGTTTAGCATGGGCAGGTTGGAATGCAGCCAAGTTTGAACAATTTGCAGAAGTACAAAAAAGTATGATAGACAGTGGTGCAGTTGTTTTTGACACTGCTGATGCATTTAATGAGTTGTATACAGATGCTTTTCAATCAGGACTAACATATAAAACCTTTTCAGAAACAGTTGCTAACTTTGGTGGAACAATGGTAGGCCTAGGCGGAGATGTATCAAAAGGTTCTCAAACAATGATGAAATTATTTAAGAGAGTAGAACTGAACGTAGACGAGCTAGGAGACTTGGGATTAACAAATAAAGAATTATTAAACACATATGCAGGGTATATAGAAGTTCAACGTTTAACTGGTTCATTGGATAGACAATTAGCAAACGGTGGCGAAGAGTTAGAATCTAGTTTTCAAAATCTAGTAATGGAAGCAGGCGCAGTAGCAAACCTAACAGCCCTGAGTAGAAGTGAAGCTATGAATAAAATGCTATCTGCATTAAGTGATGTAAATTTAGCCGCAGGTTTAACAACATTGGAAGACCGAGGACTGGAAGATACAGCTGGCGTTGTAGAAGATTTAACTAAACAACTATCATTGTTTCAGGGCATTGGGCCTTCAAATTTAGTAGACAATATACAATTAGCACTTGCTAGAGCAACATCTCAGTTTTCTGGAGACATGAGTAATTTTAATATTACACAAGTATTAGCAGGTATTGATGAAAACGCAATAGCACTAATTGAAGCAATTGCACCAAATATGCTAGATGATATTAATAAAGCAGTCAGAGAAGCAGAAGCAACCAATGGAGAAATTTCAGCTACTATGATTTTTGATATTCTTAAATCAGCAGACTTAGATAAGTTGGCCGCATCCGCAGCCACTGGAACATTGTTAGGTGGAGCTCAAGACTTTCAAGATACTATTATTTTAATTATGAAAAATATGGCAGGACTAGACGGAGTAGAACTGGAAGAGGAATCAGAAAGACTAAAAGCACTCTATGCCGAATCAGGCACGGCAACAGTTGCAATGAATAATATGTCAAAAGCATTTTTAACTGCACAAGAGTTCATTACACTGGATATGCAGACCCTGGCTTCTAAATTAGAACTTACAACAGAAATGCTAGCCAGTGGTGCAGGTTTCTTTGCTGATCTATTTAAAGACTATAAACAAGAAAACCCAGAAACAACAAACGTAACCACTAATCAAGAAGAAGTTGCTCCTGAAAATCTCACCATTAATTCTGAGACAACTGTAGAAGAGTATGACGACAGTCAAAACGCTATTGCAAATGATAATCTTAGTCGAAGTGTAGATCTTCTTGGATACGATAATGAAAACAATACAGAAAATCAAGTTGTATCACCAGATTCTGGAGGTGCAACCGAAGTAGCAACGTCAAATACAGGGCTAAATGACGTAGTATTAGCACAAATAGCCGAACTTACGTTACCTGAGCTAAAAGATAGGTTGACAGAAGTTATGAAAGAGCGTACAATTAGTAATAAAATGGCTGCAGGTAGACCTGATTTGATTTCTGCAATGATGAGGAATACCCAGTTAGAATTAGATGCAATTAATAAACAAATAAAAGTACACGAAGATAAAGCATTAATAGAAAATAGAAATGATTTGAATCATAGTTATAATGATGCAGTAGGACAGCATCAATAAGATATGGATAAATACAAATACAATAAAAGGCACACATTATGAGTTGGAAAAAACATTTTACAAAATACGACCCATCTGGCGGTAGCAGTGGTAATGCTAAAACAAACCGCTGGCAAAGTTGGTTACCAGAAGTATATTCGGGCCAACCGAATCGTATTGAGCGTTATACACAGTATGATCAAATGGATCAAGACAGTGAAATTAATGCGGCATTAGATACTATCGCAGAATTTAGTACACAAGTAGACCCAGAATCAAGTTTGCCTTTTGAAATTAACTATAAAACAACTCCAACAGATTCAGAAATAACTGCATTAGAAACCACACTAAAACAGTGGGTTAATATTAATAACTTTGAACGTAGAATATTTACTATGTTTAGATCATGTATCAAATACGGTGATCAGTTTTTTATTAGAGATCCAGAAACATATAAACTTATATTTGTACAACCAGGCGATGTTGCTAAAGCTATTGTTAACGAAAGCGAAGGCAGAGAAATTGATCAGTACATTATTAAAAATATTGCACTTAATTTACAAGATATGGTTGCAACTGATACTAAAAAACATTCTGATGCAACTGCGGTAAATCCAACAACAGGTTATACAGTTGGCAAAGGAAATGCAGGAATTGTAACGCCAAATTCATCAGGTGGACAAAACTCAGAGTTTGCAGTAGATTCAAAACATATAGTACATGTTAGTTTAAGTGATGGTATGAACAGTAACTGGCCATTTGGTGATAGTATATTAGAGCCAGTGTTTAAAGTATACAAACAAAAAGAATTATTAGAAGACAGTATTATTATCTATCGTGTACAACGTGCACCAGAGCGTAGAGTATTTTATATTGATGTTGGTAACATGCCAGCACACAAGGCAATGGGCTTTGTAGAAAGAGTTAAAAACGAAGTACACCAAACACGTATTCCAAATATGAGTGGTGGTGGTACAAAAGTTGTTGACGCTTCATATAACCCATTATCAATTATGGAAGATTACTTCTTTGCCCAAACAGCAGAAGGACGTGGATCAAAAGTTGAAGTATTACCGGGCGGTGAAAACCTTGGTGAGATTGATGATTTAAAGTACTTTAATAACAAGTTAATGCGTGGACTTCGTGTACCAACATCGTACCTTCCTACTGGAAGTGAAGACGGTATAGCGGCGTTTAATGACGGACGTATTGGTACTGCAATGATCCAAGAATTCCGTTTTGCAAAGTATTGCGAAAGATTACAACTAACACTACAACAAACATTAGACCACGAGTTTAAATTATTCTGTAAGCACAGAGGACTAGATGTTAGTGCTAGTTTATTTAATTTATCATTTACTGAACCACAAAGCTTCTCACAATATAGAAACATTGAAATTGATGCTCAAAAGGCAAACTTATTCAGTTCTATTGAAGCAGTTCCATACTTATCTAAGAGATTTATACTTCAAAGATACTTGGGACTCAACGAAGAAGAAATGGTTGAGAATGAAAGAATGTGGAAAGAAGAAAATCAAGCTGGTAACAAGCCAGCCGGATCGGCAACAGGCGACTTAGGCGGAATGGGTCTAAGAGGCTCAGACGTAGATAGTTTTGAACCTACAGATGTAGGAGCAGAGAATGCCGGTGACGAAGGATTAGATGATCTACCAACAGACGGTGGCGATGCCGACACAGGTGGAGACACAGGAGTACCAGACGATGCGATTTAATGAATTAGCACAAAACGAACAAGATGATAACTTCAATAAATGGGACGAGGATGATACTCGTAGACCTAAATTGACGTTAAAACATCTAAATAAGATGCGTAATAGACGTGAAATGACTCGTAGTGAGCATGCAGATAAGATAGAAGATGTGCAACTACAGTACGGCGCTAGCCCCGAAGCATAGTAAGTAATATATACTTATAATGCCAAAAACCCTCACCGTGGCGTCAAAACCGCGGTTTTTTTTGTATTAAGTATTGGTTTACGCCAAGACTTCTTAAATACATACGTTATAACCTCGATAAAGGAGAATGTCAAATGAGTACTCGCGAACGTTATATTAAAGTGATAGAAAGCCTAGTTAATGGTGAAGAGGCAAAAGCTTCTGACCTTTTACACGAAGCATTTGTAGAAAAAGCACGTGAAATTTGGAACGATTTAGTCGAAGCAGACGAAGTTGTAGAAGATGAAGTAGCGGAAGAAGAAATAGATGAAGCGATCGGCGGAGAAAAAGCTGACGACTTTATCGACGACATCGAAGAAGACGATGAGGAAATTAAAGCCGAGGAAATGTACGGCGAAGATGAAGAGGGCGATGACGCACCTGAATCTGAGCTAACAGAGCCAGAAGCTGAAATGGAACTATCTGATGAAGATGGCGACATGGACTTCGACAGTGACGGTGAAACAGACGATCACGAAGAAGAGCATGAAGAAATTGAAGATAAGTTAGTAAACGTCGAAGACGCACTAGCTGATCTTAAAGCAGAATTTGCCAAAGTAATGGGTGATTCAGAAGAAGAAGCTATGCCAGAAATGGAACCAGAAATGGAACCAGAAATGGAACCAGAAATGGAAGAAGCAGTTGCAGAAGCTCCAGTAGTGGAAGAAACTGATGCTGAAACTGATGAAGACTCAAAAGAAATCGAAGAAGGTGCAGAACTAAAAGCAGCTCCAGTAAGTATGCCAGCAGGCGATGACGGTAAAGCGTCACCAGTTGCAGGTAAGAACGACATGGGCGGCAAAGCAGTAGACATGTCTAAGAAATCTGAAGGCGGCGACAGTAAAGGCCTAGTAGGCGATGCTAAAGATATGAACGTGGACGGCCCACAAGAGGCAGGCGATCTTAAAGCAGAACCAAAAGGACACGGCGCTGAGAAAAAAGGCAAGAGTAACTAATTATGCTGACACTTAAAGAGAACCTAAGTTACGATCAAGCGAAGATCATTACTGAGTCAGATCAGGAAGGTAAGAACTTGTTTATGCAAGGTATCTTTGTACAAGGTGACAAGCGTAATCAGAATAGTAGAGTTTATCCAGTTAATGAAATTTCAAAAGCCGTTAAGGCAATACAAGAAAAAATTGAGACTGGTTATTCAGTATTAGGCGAAGCAGATCATCCAGATGATTTGCAAGTTAATTTAGACCGTGTATCCCATATGATCGAAAAAATGTGGATGGACGGTCAAGACGGTTATGGTCGTTTAAAATTGCTACCTACTCCGATGGGAAATATTTGTAAAACCCTATTAGAGAATGGAGTAAAACTTGGCGTTTCGTCAAGAGGTAGTGGTAATGTAGCAGAAAGCGGTAATGTCAGTGATTTTGAAATACAAACTGTTGATATTGTTGCTAACCCAAGTGCACCAGATGCCTACCCAGATCCTTTATATGAACAAATTATGAATGGTCATCGTGGTAACATCTTACTTGACGTTGCTGCTGCGGCAAAACACGATAATGTAGCCGAAACATACCTCCAGAAGGAAGTATTAAAGTTCATTGAAAAACTAAACATTAGGAGAAGCTAGATGGCTAATAATGCAATAGAACAACTCCTAAGTTCAGAAGTCCTTTCTGAGGAAGTGCGTTCAACACTTTCAGAAGCATGGGAAGAACGTTTAACAGAAGCTCGTGAAGAGATTACTGCTGAATTACGTGAAGAATTCGCAAACAGATATGAAACTGATAAAACGCAAATGGTGGAAGCACTAGATGCCATGGTATCAGATACAATTAACACTGAATTGAAAGAATTTGCAGCGGACAAAAAAGCGGCAGTAGAAGCTCAAGTTGAGTATAAACGTCAAATTTCAGAGCATGCAGAAATACTTGATAAGTTTGTTATGGAAACACTTAACAAGGAAATTACAGAACTACGCAAAGACAGAAAACTTCAAGAAGGTAACTTTGAAAAGTTGGAAGACTTTGTAATGGAACAACTTACTTCGGAACTTAATGAATTCCATAATGACAAGAAAGACCTTATTGAACAAAAGGTAAAACTTGTCGCGGAAGGTAAAGAAATGATTACTAAAGCAAAAGAAGACTTTATAAACAAAGCTTCTGGCAAACTAGCTAGTATTGTTGATACAACATTGTCAACAGAATTAGGTACGTTAAAAGAAGATATTAAGCAAGCAAAAGAAAATATGTTTGGACGTAAATTGTTCGAAACTTTTGCAGCTGAGTTTATGAGTTCTCATATAGCTGAAGGAACACATATTTCAAAACTTTCAAAAGAACTTTCAGATGTGAAAAGTCAACTTGACGAATCACAAAAAGAAATTGCAGATAGAGAGGCAAAAATTACTGAAGCAACAAACGAAGTTGCTAAAATTAATGAAAGCCGTGAGCGTGAATCAGTTATGACTGAACTTATGTCTCCACTATCTAAAGATAAGCGTGAATTAATGAACAATTTACTTGAAAGCGTAAGCACAAGTAAACTTAAAGCTCAATTCAACAAATACTTACCAACAGTATTAAACGAATCAAGCCCAGTTAAATCACAGAAACTAACAGAATCTCAGAAGACTGAGATTACCGGTAACAAGGCAGACACGACTCAGGAAACTGATAGTAAAGCCGAAATTATTAACCTTAAAAAGTTAGCAGGAATCAACTAAGGAGAATTCCAAATGACACAGAATCTATTTGAAAATTGGGACGTAACAAAAGACGCCCTTACAGATGGCTTAGAAGGTAACAAAAAGGTTGTAATGGAATCAGTCCTAGAAAACACTAAGGGCTACCTTTCAGAATCAGCTAATGCTGGCACAACTATGGCAGGTAACGTTGCATCACTTAACAAAGTGATTCTTCCAGTTATTCGTCGTGTGATGCCAACAGTTATCGCAAACGAACTAGTAGGTGTACAACCTATGACAGGTCCAGTAGGACAAATTCACACATTAAGAGTAAGATATGGCCAAACAGCAGCTGGCGTAACAGCTGGTGATGAAGCACTATCACCTTTCGCAATTGCAAAAGGTTACTCAGGTGACGCATCAACAGGTACAGCAACTTCAACTTCTTCACTAGAAGCAGAAGCTGGTAAGAAACTTTCAATCCAAGTATTGAAACAAACTGTTGAAGCTAAAACACGTAAACTATCAGCACGTTGGACTTTTGAAGCGGCTCAAGACGCTAATTCAATGCACGGTCTAGACGTTGAAGCAGAAATTATGCAAGCACTTGCACAAGAAATTACTGCTGAGATTGATCAAGAAGTTTTAACTTCACTTCGCACACTAGCGGGTACGGCAACAGACACATATGACCAGGGTAACGTTTCTGGTACAGCAACGTTTGTTGGAGACCAGCATGCGGCGTTGGCAGTTCTTATTAACAGATCAGCTAACTTAATCGCAGCACGTACACGTAGAGGCGCAGGTAACTACGTTGTTATTTCACCAACAATGTTAACTGTACTACAAAGTGCAACAACTTCAGCGTTCGCAAGAACAACTGAAGGACCATTCGAAGCTCCAACTAACACTAAATTTGTTGGTACTTTGAACGGCACTATGCGTGTTTTTGTTGACCAGTACGCGGCAGACAATGCTCCAGTACTAGTTGGCTATAAAGGCGACGGTGAGATTGATGCAGCAGCATTTTACTGCCCATACATCCCACTAATGAGCTCAGGCACAGTATTAGATCCGGCAACATTCGAACCAACAGTATCATTTATGACACGTTATGGTTATGTTGAGCTAAACAACCAAGCTTCATCTCTTGGTAACGCAGCTGATTACCTATCTAAAATTGATGTTAACTCAGGTAACTTGTCATTCCAGTAATATTTTACTAGAATACATATTCAATATGAAAATAGGCCCTTTATTGGGCCTATTTTTTTCTCACGTTCATCCTATAATAGGACGGAAGTAGCACTAGCGAAGGAACGCACTTAACTTTAAAAGGAAGAGTGTTATGAATCATAGAGACTTCGAAATAGCTCGTAAAAAAGAGCGTACTAAACGATCACACAAAGCAATTCACAAAAAACAACTGCAAAGACCATTGTCAAGACCACGTGCTGACAAGAATATGCTAAGTTCTGACCCTAGATTACAGAAAATTTAATTTTTTTAAAAAAAAAGGTTGACCTTTATGCAAAAACGTTGTATATTAAGTACATAGCAACAAAAGAATAATTAACTTTTGTTTATAGTGCAAGGAAGAGGCCTTTACCAGAAGGGTCGAACTTGACTAGTTAGGGGTGGTACCCAGGTTCAAAGTTGAGAGACTAAGGATCACATTGCTCTACCGAGCGGAACTAGGTTGTGCGTGATAGAATGGTATTCTGTGTACGTGCTTGTAGGTATAACCGAGTCCTACCTATTTTGCTTATTTTTAAAAGGCGCTTTAGGGCGTCTTTTTCTTTGAGCAGCCAAAACCTTCTGTCTTTGATAAATACATATATAATAATAGGAAGTAGTAGGAAGAAGTATTATGTCATCACACATTAACCCAGATTCTGGAACACTAGTAATTGAAAGCACTAACGCATTAGACGTTAGCGTATCTCCAGTTGACCCAGTTGGCGCTGCACTCCATATTAAAGGAGGACACTATACATCAGGTAATATGTATGTAGGTGGAACCCTTTTAGTAAACGGAGATGTAATATCACTAGGCAACGGTGGAGGCTCGTTGGCAATAAATGCCAATATAAGCAGCCATGTTATTCCAAACACAGCCTCTGGAATTATATATAACATAGGTAGCACTATAAAACCTTGGAATACATCTTATTCTCAAAAAGCAGTAACAATTCCACAATCAGTAACAAACTCAGCATCTTCAAGCACAACAGGAATGTTGTATATAGATGCAAGTACTGACCTGGCATTAAGTTTAGCAAATGGAGAAGCAGGTGAAAGAAAAACAATGGTTGTTATATCAGCACCAAGTGGTACAGTAGTTGTAACACCAGATACTGCAAATGGTTTTAATACAATATCTTTTACAACAGCAGGACAAAGTATAGATTTAATTTATACAAGTTCTGGTTGGTCTATTCTTTCTGTTTATGGTTCTAGCATAGCATAAAGCAAAGCTAGAAAAAACAAAATAAATACAAAAACGCAAGAGCGAAGCGAAATTGTGAGGAATAGAAGAAGTTGGCTATAAACATAAATCATCAGGCAGATAAAATTAAATCAGAATCTGACCTAATATTAGATGCAGGATCTACAAGTAACATTGATGTTTCAGCGAAGATTGTTAAAAACGCATCTGATCCAGTAGACGCCCAAGATCTTGTAACAAAAGCATACCTAGAAGCAAATAGTGGTAGTAATGCTATTGATTTAACACTAGGTGTAAGTTCAGATAGTAGTTGGACAGATGGTGCAATTGAAGGATGGTTAAGTACTACAACAGTAGGTGATGCTATTGATGATATTAACGAAGCACTTCTAAACGTACAAAATAATACATTTGTTAAAGGTGTTGATTTTACTGCTGACATTGTTACAGGCGGCGCAGGCTTAACTTCTACTCTTACTATTACTGCTGATGGAAATCCAAACAGATATACTATTAATTGGGGTGACGGAAATACAACAACTGCTACCTCAGATTCAACTCCAACTCATACCTACGCAACTAACACAGGAAGCCCATTTGATGTAACAGTAACGGCATTCAATAATAGTGGATCAGGAACAGGTTCAACTTCTACTAAAATAAGAGAAGATTATATAACAATTTTTACAGGCGATCCAGCAGTTTCATTTGTAGTATACGATGCACCAACAGGTGGCAACGCAATTACATATTGGGATGATGGCGATACTGTCTATTTTGAAAATACAACAACTAACACATCAGGAGCAACAATTCAATACACATGGGATTGGGGTGATGGCTCAGCAGATGATGTTATTAATAGCGATAGTGTAGCAGGCGGTGTAGGCGGAGGACGTTTAGCCCACACGTTTGCTCTTAGTACAGAAGCAGAAGTACAAAGAACCGTTACACTAACATTAGACAGTCATAGCACAGCTACGCCATCATTACTCCCATTAGACGATGATGCTTCATATAAAATTTACGATGATCATACACCTGATACTACTTCAAACATTACAACAGGTATTAATGAAGAATCAAATGCAGGACTAACAGTAACATTTACTAACAACACTGAAAATACTATAGGAAGTTACAGTACATATGGAACAACTTATAGATGGGATTTTGGTGATGGAACAATTACAACAGTAAACGCAGGCAGTAATCAAAGCGGTGATACTGGAAGAACAATAACTCATAAGTATACACTTTCAAATAACAGTACGCCAACTGACTATACAGGTAACTTACAAGTTTTAAGTAATCACTCAAGTAGTCCTTTCTCAAGTTCAAACTTTACAATTCATGTAGAACCCGATGTTAGAGCAAACATCTCGGGTAGTGCAGATACAGTTTCAGATAGAAATGGTGATAATCAATATGACGTATATGACGGCGTAGATTATAACGGCGTAAACAGAGCATTAGTTACTGTAAACAACACAAGTGAAAATGGTGACAATCATGAATATGATTGGAACGATGGCAGTGCTAATGATAACGAAGCAGGACTAAACAGTGTCCAACATGACTTTACAGGAGTAACACCTGGTAACTATCAATTAGATTTTACTGCAACAGGTACTCCAGATATAACTGCTCAAACAGATTCGGCCAGCTTAACTTTTCAAGTTAATGCAGTGCCAAATGCACCTAGCGGACTAAGTGCAAAAACAATTACACTTACAGATTCCACACAAGGTATTGATCCAAAACTAGCTAATAATTTTACTGACAATAGTGCAACGTCACCAGTTTCAGCTGGAGCAAGTTTGGAAACAAGTACTGAAAGAAGATATATAAATGGTACTATTGACACCAGCATTGCACAAAATGTGTATAATGGTCTAAGTGGTACTGCAACAGCAATTGTTAACGGTTCAGCAGATGGATCAAAGACGTTTACTACTTCCTTAAATGAAAACGGTACTTTTGATAGTTTAGTAATTAGCGATCAACGTGATGCAAATGATAGTATAAGTTCTACAACTTACCCCACTGGATTTTATCAAACATTTGACGCAAAAATTACTAAACCATTTGCTGAATACTCAACTGGTGTTAACGATCAAAGAATAGAGCACGATGCAACAGGAAATACTAACTACGTAACAGTTATTTGTGATGACTTAACTAGCGTTCCTACTATTGACTTAGCAAGTGCTACTTTGACAGAAAGCACCGCAGGTAGTTACAGATACATATCTGGAATTCCATACTACAACACAGGAAACCCACAACTCACACTAAGTGGTGCATCACTTTCTAACTGGATTGGTCAAGCATACAGAGATACAAATAATGTATTTGAAATTGCTAACGGTACTAATTCGGAAAGTACAAGCGGTGCTACCATTAGTACACAGTATAAAGGGTATCCTGACCTAGAAGCAGTAACATATTTGACAGCGGGTATACCAAATGCTAATACTGGATTTGGTTCGTCATATGCATTAGCAGACCAAACAATTAACATTACTACAAGCAGTGTTAAAGCAGTTGAAACGCTTAAATTTAAAGCGAATAATGTAAATGGTAGCTCAAACTATGCAGAACTAACAAACACCGCTGTACAGGTGCATACTGCTAATCCTACGGGTGTTTTAGAGGACGATATACCTGTAGCAAGCGGGTTAGGTAACGGTGTAATTACTGATGACGGAATCCGTATTGCTGACTTTATATCTTCTACTACAGATACTCCAGCAATATCAAGTTCTACTAATTATACTTCTACACCATTCACTGGTGCAATTAGTGTAAGTGGAACACAAGAAGCAACTGTACGTTGGGGTATACTAAAACATGATACTACTGATTATAGTACAGGCTATCTACCAGTAGGTCCTGATAGAAGCTCGGATACTGGAACACAGTATTTTACTTTTGCTTTCCGTAGACAAGTTGTTGCTAACTTTAATATCAGTATAAACAGTACGGGTATTGCAGGATTATGGATTGCAGCACCTGGTACTGGTGTTGATACTGCAAGTGGACTAAATGGCTGGCTAGACTGTACAAGTCAATATGCTGGTGCAGGTGTTCCAGGTAGTGATACTGGAAACGGAGGTAACGGTAGTGATGGTTGTGCATTAACAGGTTCGGATACAGTACCAACAGGCTCAAGTATTAATTCAAGTTATACAATGACACTGGGTAGTGAAAATATGAGTAATGCAACAAATAATGTTGTGTTAGTTAGAGTAGCATTAGCAAGCGGTAAGCAAATTACAAGCATATCTATTGGGGAGGCTAGTTAATGGCAATTTCCGATAATCAAAAGTTAGACTATCTATTTAAGAAAGTTGGTTTTGGTGCAACTAAAACTGATACTAATTCTAACAAACTTGCTGCCAATGAAAGTTTACCAAGTCCGTTATTAGTACGTGGTGACACAATATGGGCAGAGTCTGGTAGCATTCCAGCAGTTAAGCCCAGTACTACAACTAGCCCAGTAACAATACAAACGGCTATTGAATGTACTGCTGATATTACTGCAACTACTAACAGAACTTGGAAAACAGGAATAACAGATTGGATTCCAACTGAATTTGGTGCAACGTATCTTGTAAATGTTTATATTCATACTAGCGGTGACGCCGCTGGTGCTGAATCATTATCTAATAAAGTATTTACAACTGGTAGTGGTAACAATGACGAATGGTTCTTTGATTATCAATCAGGTGTATTAAACTTTATTGGTACAAACTTACCCGATGGTGTAAACTTCTCGGGTAAAAGTGTTTATATATCTGGTGCAACATATTCTGGTACTAAGGGTACTGCATCGTCAAGTGTTACGGCTGACATTGCCACACTACAAACACAAGTATCTAATATAATATCAAATACAGATCCAGCAGCATTAGACTCATTGACAGAAATTGTTAATGCAATACCGTCATTAACAATTGAAGAGATTAATGATCCAACATCTAATGTAAGTGTATCAGATGTAACAGGACTAAAATTTAATGTCGATGGTGGTTTTGCATTAACAGACAACAGTGATGGCACAGTTACAATTACACTTGAGTCAATGTTTAAAACATGGCACGTTTACGACACGGCTAGTGATACAACACCAACTGATATTGTTGCAAGTGCAGTTGACGAAATTGATATACGTGCTGGTAATAATATTACACTTACTCCAGTTACTACTGCTGGTTCTAAAGGGATAACAATTGCTAGTGATATTAGTGATTTATTAGATCTTGGTATATTTGATGGTACAGCAGGACAAGTATTACAAACTGATGGTAATGGTAACTTTTCTTTCACTAATAATAGTATTGTATCTAGCAACATTCCTACTTCACAAGAATTTACAGGAGATGGAACAACAGTTGACTATACATTAACAGACACACCAGCAGATGAAGAATCAATAGACGTTTATGTAAATGATGTTTTGCAACGTCCTAGTATATATTCACTCAACGGAACAACATTAACATTTAATACAACTCCTGCTTCTGGTGATAACATATATGTTAAGTACAGATATCCTAATGCAACAAATGTAAGTTTAGTAAATAACTCTGTAGAAAACCGTCACTTAAATTTGATATATACTAGTAACCAATATACAGGAAATGGTAGCACACAACAATTTACTATTGCATCTGGACACACAGTTGATAGTGTACTAGTTATAGTAGACGGTTTAATTTTACCACCAACTGAATATACTATTGGTTTTGGTAATACATTAACAATTACAACCGCACCGGCAAATAGTGCAGTAGTTGACATCAGATATCTCCCGGTCTAGGGAAATATTTTTTTAAAATCAGAGTTCACAAATAACTTAATTCCAATCTAATAGAGCTAAATACATTGCACGGGTACTTACCTGTGTGTTAATTGCGGAGTTCATATACCGCAGTTGACCTTTCCTTATAAAGATTATAGGGAAATCAAATATATTTGATTGGAGAAATCTATATGGCTTTTAGACAAATTAAAACTCCTGCTCTAGCAGATCAGGCAGTTATCACAGCCAAGCTAGACGTTACAGCAGTTTCAGGCCACTCTGCGGTTACATCGCTTATCGGTGCAGACGAATTACTAGTTCACGATTCAGCTAACAGTGCCTTAAAAAAGATCACTGCAGCTAACTTTATTGGTAACTTTGATACTGACGATATTTCAGAAGGTTCATCTAACTTATACTACACTGACGCACGTGTTGAGTCAGCAGTAGACGGTTACTTAACTGGTGGAACAGGTGTTACAGTATCATCTGGTGCTATTTCTATTGGACAGGACGTTGGCACAACAGCAAACGTACAGTTTAACAATGTAACAGTTGATGGTACACTATCAACAGACGACATTACGGCAGCAACAGTAACGGCTTCAGGCAACATGATTGTTGGTGGTAACTTAACAGTTCAGGGTACAACTACATCAGTTGACTCAACAACAGTTCAGATTGGTGATAACATTCTAGAACTAAACAAAGACGCAACATCAGGTACAGTAGACGCTGGACTTAAAGTTGTACGTGGATCAGATGGCGACAAGCAGTTCATCTGGGACGAAACAAACGATCGTTGGTCAACAGACGGCGATAATATTGCAGCAGCTTCATTAATTGGTAACGTAGTTGGTAATGTAACTGGTACAGTTTCATCAATTGCTAACCATGACACTGATGCTTTAGCAGAAGGTTCAACTAACCTTTTCTATACAAATGCACGTTTCGACACACAGTTAGCAACAAAAGATTCAGATGATGTTGCTGAAGGTTCAACTAACTTATACTACACGGATGCAAGAGCTAACTCGGCTTGGGATACTAAGTTCGCGGCAGCAGACACAGACGGTTTATCAGAAGGTTCAACTAACTTATACTTCACAAACGCAAGAGCTGATTCAAGAATTTCAGCAGCTTCAGTTGGTGACTTATCAGATGTTGATATTTCAGGTATCGCAGGCGGTAATACTATCGTTTGGGATGGTGTAAACAACACATTTACAACTGCGGATCACTTTGATTCAGCAGACTTTGCCTCAGCTATTGCGGCAATTGACTCAGATGACATTTCGGAAGGTTCAGCAAATCTGTACTTTACAAATGCAAGAGCACGTGGTGCCATAAGTGCAGGCGGTGACCTATCATACGATAGTGCTACTGGCGTTATGTCATTCACACAAAGAACAAACTCACAAGTTGAAGCATTGGCTCGTGGTGCACTTTCGGCATCAGGTGATTTATCATATAACTCATCAACAGGTGCGTTCTCTGTAACAACATTTAAAAATGCAGATTGGGATACTAAGATGGCGGCGGCTGATACAGACGACCTATCTGAAGGTTCAAGTAACTTATACTTCACAGATGCTCGTGTAGCCTCATACCTTTCTAGTAACTCATATGCAACAGAAACATATGTTGATACAGCAGTACAAAATGTTATTGATGCGGCTCCGGCAGCACTTGATACACTAAATGAGTTAGCAGCATCATTAAATGATGACGCCGACTTTGCAGGTACAATGACAACTTCATTAGCTGGTAAATTAGCACTAGCTGGTGGTACAATGACAGGTGACATCGCAATGGGTTCAAACTCAATTACAGGTCTTGCAGCTCCGGCAGCAGGTGGCGATGCAACTAACAAAACATACGTTGATGGTGAAGTTACAACAATCAACAGCACAATCTCAGCGTTAGACACTGATGATATTGCTGAAGGTTCAAGTAACTTATATTACACATCAACACGTGGTGAAGCAATGTTTGATACAAAGATTGCAGCAGCTTCAATTAACGATCTTTTAGACGTTGATACAACAGGCGCAGCAGCTGATAAGGTTCTGAAATATGATGCCGTAAACAGCGAATGGGTAGTTGGCGATGCAGCAGCAACAATACTAACATTAAATGACGTTTCAGATAACGCTTATACAAGTAAAGCAGGTCATGTTTTACAAGTAAATACTGGTGCAACTGGTATGGAACTTGTAGATCCAGCAGAAGTTGTATGGGCTTCACAAGAACGTGTTGTATTAAACGGTTCAGGTACAGCAACTTACTCACTAGGCTTTACTGGCTCACAGAGTCACGCTATGGTGTTTGTAGGTGGTGTTATCCAGGATCCAACAACTCACTACACTATTACTGGTTCATCAATTACATTTACGTCTAACATTCCATCAGGAACACAGGCAGTTGTAATTAACCCAGCAGTAGCTTCAGTTCCATATTTACAACCAGCTTCAGTAACAGCTGATAAACTAGGTGCAAGCGTTAAAGCGTATGTACAAGGTTCAGATGTATCTGTAACAGGTTCAACTACTATTGATACTTTCGCAGGCGGTACATACCGTTCAGCTAAGTACATCATCCAAGTAGATAATGGATCAGGCGACTACGAAACAAGAGAAGCATTGGTTGTACACGACGGTACAAGTGCGTACATCACTGAATATGCAATGGTTTATACTGGTGCAGATTTATTAGGTGATGCAAGTGTAACAATGTCGGGCAGCGATGTTTTACTTCAGTACACACCAACTTCAGGCTCAGTCACAGTGAAAGTTATTGCAACTTACATTGATGTCTAAGTCTTAAAAAACTAGGGGCGTTACTTAGGTAACGCTCCATTAATTGGAAACTGCAAATATTAGCAGTTTACAGTTAAGGAAAAGAAATAAATATCGATACTCTATGTATTGGTAACTTTTTTGCAAAAAAGGAGTCATAAAATGGCACAAAGAAAATTTATAATTGACGGTGGATTTAAAACTGAAGATGCTTCTGAGCTATTAGCTAACTTGACTATGGGTGGTACAATTGACATGGGTGATAACAAAGTTATCCAAGTCGCAACACCAACTGTTGGTACAGATGCAGCTAATAAGACTTATGCAGACACAGTGGCAGCAACAGCCGTAACAGATGCAGGAACGGCTGCAACAAACGCCGATAATGCATTGCAAACATCATTGCAAACTTATGCAGATACAGCCGAAGCAGATGCAATAGCAACTGCGGCTACAGACGCAACATCTAAAGCAAACGCAGCCCAGGCGGCAGCAGAAGCAACGGCGGCTGGTGCAAACACAGCCCTACAAACTGCTATGGAGGCATATGCAGACCAAGCCGAAGCAGATGCAATTACAACTGCGGCAGCAGACGCAACTACTAAAGCAGACGCGGCAGAGACAGCAGCAAATGGTTATACTGATACTGCGGTAGCTAACTTAGTTGATTCAGCTCCAGGTTCACTTGATACACTAAATGAACTTGCAGCAGCACTAGGCGACGATGCCAACTATGCAGCATCAGTTACATCAGCAATTGCGGCAGCTCAAACAGCAGCTCAAAACTATGCAGATGCAAACGATGCCAACACTACTTACTCAGCTGGTAACGGTATGTCACTAAGTGGCACAACGTTCTTAATGAGCGGAAACTACACTGGTAGCTTTACAGCAACTGGTGACATTACTGCTTATTCAGATGATAGCTTAAAAACTAACGTTCAAGTTATCGACGGTGCATTAGGCAAAGTTGAAGCAATTCGCGGTGTTACGTTTGAAAGAATTGAAGACGGTTCAGTATCAACAGGTGTTATCGCCCAGGAACTTAAAGCAGTACTTCCTGAAGCAGTACACACAGATGCAGAAGGTGTTCATTCAGTAGCATACGGAAACATTACAGGTCTACTAATTGAAGCGGTTAAGGAATTATCAGCTCAAGTAGAAGAACTTAAAGCTAAGTAATTAAAATTTAATTACAAAACTAAAGCAGGGTGAAAGCCCTGCTTTTTTTATGGCCGATTAAAACTTCTGTTAAAACTTCATAATTGATAAATACTACTATAATTAAAGGAATTTAGTATTATGGCATTTAGAGGAATACAATCAACTAATATAATTAGTACAGAAGTTGGATTTACAGATCCAGTTCTTGTATTAAACAAAGACGGATCAACTTCTGTTGATGTTGGATTCTTAGGTAAAATAGGATCTACATCATATGCAGGACTTGTTAAAGACAGTACTACAGAAGATTTCCTTTTAATAAAATCAATCAGTATAAATTCAAGTTCAGTTAATGATATTGATGCCACAGATTTAAGTTTAGTAAAAGGTGACCTTGTAGTAGACACAGTTACAGGTGATTTAATAGGAGATGTTACAGGACAAGTAAGTGATATTAGCAATTTTAACACAGATAGTTTAAGTGAAGGATCAACTAATCTTTATTACACAACAACACGAGCAGATGCAGATTTTGATACTAGGATTGCAACTAAAAATACAGACAATTTAAGCGAAGGTTCAACTAATCTATATTACACACAGGCTAGAGTAGATGCAAGAGCACAATTAAAATTTGACGAATTAGTAGGGGCCGCTCCTTCGGCATTAAACACACTAGACGAACTTGCAGCAGCACTAGGTGATGACGCTAACTTTAGTACAACTGTTACAAACAGTATTGCCGCAAAACTGCCATTAGCTGGCGGTACTATGACTGGCAATATTACAGTCGACTACTCAAACCAATATTTAGTTGGTATCAAAATAAGAAATAATTATTCATCAACACAATCAGATTGGAATTTAGGCGCAGCCGGTGGCACTTCAGGTTGGGGAGCTACTAACGGAAACTTTATAATAAGAGATGACACCACAAACTCTACTGGTATAGAAATAGAACAGGGTGCAGGTAGCAATACAGCGGCGTTACATATTGACTCCTCTAGCAACGTGGGTATTGGAACAAGTACTCCATCGTCAACATTACATGTTGTGGGAAGTATATTAGCAACTGCTGATATTACTGCTTATTCAGATGACAGTTTAAAAACAAATGTACAAGTTATTGACGATGCAGTAAGTAAAGTAGAACAACTACGAGGAGTAACATTTGATCGTATAGAAGATGGATCTACTTCTACTGGTGTTATTGCACAAGAACTCAAAGAAGTACTTCCAGAAGCAGTACACACAGATGAACAAGGAGTACACTCTGTTGCATATGGTAATGTTGTTGGCTTATTAATTGAAGCAATTAAAGAACAACAAAAACAGATTGATGAACTTATAAAAGCTAATAAGTCATAAATACATTAAATAGAACGGAGAAAGAGCGATGGCTTTTTATATAGGAACAGACAAAGTAATTGAAGATACAGATGCAACGGCAGGTATTTCCACTAGTAGTAATTTAGATAGATTACAAATTAATGGAACTGATGTGCTAACACATGATGGTAGTACAATTACATTAAAAAATGTAGATATTTCGGATTCAATAGAAGGTACAATAAATTCAGATAATGTTACTGAAGGTTCCACAAATTTATTTTATACAGCAGCTCGACAAACTGCAATAGAAACTTATGCAGATACAGCCGAAGCAGATGCAATCGCTACTTCAAATTTATATACAGATTCAGCTGAAATATCAGCAAATACATACACAGATACGCAACTTGCAACAGTATTACCACTAAGCGGTGGAACATTAACAGGACTATTAACATTAAGTGGAGCACCAACAAATGCTCTTCACGCCGCAACTAAATCATATGTTGACAGTGCAGTAACTTCAGGAACAGGTGGATTAGATACAGACGATATTTCAGAAGGTTCATCTAACTTATATTACACAGACGCAAGGGTTAGTGCATTATTAGGTGGGAGCGGCGGTACTACTTATGCAACACAAACATACGTTGATACAGCTGAAGCAGACGCAAATACATACACAGATACTGCAATAGCAAATTTAGTAGATACTGCACCAGCAACATTAGACACATTAAACGAATTAGCCGCGGCACTTGGTGATGATGCTAACTTTAGTACAACGATAACAAATCAAATAGCCGCATTAACACACGATGGTTTTGCAGACTTTGTAGCAAATGAACATATTGACTGGACGGCAGCAAGTGCAGGAACAATTCATGCAAGTAACTATACTAACACTGGTGATACTACTTACACAGCAGGAGAAGGTTTACAACTAGTTGGATCAGAATTCTCAATGGATGGTTCATACACAGGAGATTTCAATGTTGATGGAAATATTGTTGCAACTGCTGATGTTACTGCATACTCAGATGCAAGATTAAAAAGAAATGTAGAAACAATAAGTAATGCAGTTGATTTAGTTAACTGTTTAAGAGGTGTAAATTTTGAAAAAGACGGTAGACACAGTACTGGTGTTATTGCACAAGAAGTAGAAGAATTTTTACCAGAAGTAGTTCATACTGACGCTGAAGGAATGAAGTCTGTAGCATATGGAAATATTGCAGGATTATTAATTGAAGCAATTAAAGAGCAACAACAGACTATTGAGAATTTACAAAAGCAAATATCAGATATACAATCATCCAAAGAATAATATACTAATATAAGCAATTACATATTTTAGATAAATATAACTGCAAGCAATAAGCATGCAATTATCGATAATTACAAGCAAGGAGTCACACTATGGCATTACCAGCAACCGGATCCATTATTAGTATGGGGCAAGTACGTAACTATTTTGGACTAAGCGGAAACATCGCTATGTCTACTTTAGGTAACTACATTTCACCATCAGTAACATCAAACATTCAGCTTTCAGCTACGTTTGGTGGATGGCAGAATCCAAATTCAACTGGCGCAGACAGTTAATTTGAATAGCTAAATAAAACTAATAATAACGTTGTTATTAACTTGACAACGTTATTATTTTATAGTAAAATAAATTAGATGAATTACACAAGTAAACTCAACACAGGAGAAAACAATGAGTATTAGAACACGTTTTGAAATTGAAACGTTCGTGCTTGGGGCACACCCAACACCGGCAAGAAAAGCACATGCATTAACACAAGAACTTATGCAGGCTAGAGAACAACAACACCCAGATCTTCAAGTATTAGAAGAAGTTTATGCAAACTTTAGTGCAGAACATGATGTAGATGCATTACTGGCTAACATTAATGATACCGAAGAAGAATATTGGGTACACCGTTTAGCAAAATTGGCAGCGGTTGATATCTTAACAATTGGTAAAGTACAACCAGAACACATGAACTATATGGTAGCGTTGGAAGACGAAGCCTTTGCGGCATGTGTTAAAGAAACAACTTCAATTGCTAAACAATTGAATTTTGAAGTACAGCAAATTGAAGCTGAACTTCAGTCAGAACTAGCTTCTGAAAAGTAATTAATGGTCAGTGTAACTAACCATTATTACAAGAAAGACAATTCCGCGAATGTAGCCATTTGTGTTCCTGTGCAGAATCAAACTACGGCGGTCTTTGCTTATAGTTTAGCCATGCTTCAAAAAAAGTGTGGCGAGACTGGACTTGCAACTTCATTGCATTTTAATATGGGCAGTGAAGTAGCAATGCAAAGACAACAGTTAGTAGATCAAGCACTAGAAACAGATTGCACTCACATTATGTGGATTGACGCAGATATGCAATTTCCAGTAGATACGCTAAATATATTATTAGCAGCAGACAAAGATATTGTCGCTGGAAATTACTCAACAAGAGTTCCGCCACACAGGCCGGTTGCTTTTAAAAGTAAAAACAATTTAGATAGTAGAGTTTTTACAGGAAAAGGAAACGAACAAGTATGGGCTGTAGGAAGCGGAATGATGTTAGTAAAAAGAGAAGTATACGAAAATATTTCTCGACCTCATTATAAGATTGAGTATAACGAAAGCTATACTGAATTAGTAGGAGAAGATGTATACTTTTGTAACCTAGCACATGACAATGGTTATAGCGTATATGTTAGTCACGATGTAAGTGACAGAATAGCACATATAGGAACACGTGCATATACAATTAAGGGCGATTGCAATGATTAATTTAATTAATAGAAACAAAGAATTCCAAGGGCAAAGTGTTGTAACACCTTGGGATAGATTAAAAAGGTTTATGTTCGATTCATATCCAGTTATTAAAACACCTATCAAATTAACAGACGAAGGTGCATTACTTGAAATAGCATCCAAATATAAAGATACACATGATATGGTTTGGGTAGTGTTTGATGAAATTGAAGTAAATCCAAATTTTGCATGGCAATACAGACCCGATGGAGAAATTGGAAAGAGTTTTATCCATACGTTTCCTAGAGTAGTTAAACGAACTAGCAGACCAGTTAGTTGGGGTGATATTCATTTAGTTCCTACACACGGAGTATCACACGGAGTACTACAAAACAAACTTGTATCAAGCTATCATGTAGCAGAGTTTGATATATTCATGATTAGTTTCCATGAAGCAGAAGCAGACGAAAATTTCCAAAAATTAAGAGATAGATTTAAAGATGCACAACACGTAAAGAATGTTGAAGGTATTGGTAATGCACATAAACGTGCAGGAGAATTAGCAAAAACAGAAATGGTTTATATTGTTGATGCTGACGCAGACATAACAGGGCATTTTAGTTTTGATTATATTCCACCAATGAGTAGTAGAAAAAATACAACATTTGTATGGAGTGCAAGAAATCCAATTAATGATTTAGAATACGGTTATGGTGGTGTTAAATTATTCCCACGCGAACAGTTACTATCATTGGGACACACATTGCCGGACTATACAACAGGTGTAGCATTTTATCAGCCAATCTCTGATATATCAAATATTACACGATTCAATAAAGACCCATATAGAACATGGCGTAGTGCATTCCGTGAATGTGTTAAGTTAGCAAGTTCTGTAAATCCAAATCAAAAACAAGAAGAAACAGATGCAAGACTTGAAACTTGGACAACTGTAGACAACGGTGGACGTTTTGGACGCTATTGTCTTAAAGGTGCAAACGAAGGCAAAGCATATGGACTTGAACACAAAGACAATACAGAAGCATTAAATAAAATTAATGACTTTGAATGGTTACGTGAACAGTTTGTTGCTAGTATGAAAAAACGATAAGTTATTTTTGTTTTGTTTGATGTGTGTGTACAGTTTTAAGTTTCTTAATAAACTGTTTTGAATTAAATTGTATCTTTGCTCCTGGATGAACAGGTCTAGGCCAATTCCCAATTTTAACCCAACAATATCCATCACTTTCGTTGTTTAGTATAGGAATGAACTCATCTTCCACTGTAACAACAAAACTGTGATATATAAATTTCTTATTAGGACTTGTGAATTTGTTTAAAGGAATAACCTTTTCAATAGATGGAACTATTCCTACTTCTTCTTCTATTTCTCTATATAAAGTTTCAATAGGTCTCTCATTGCCTTCTGATTTACCACCAAAAAAGCCCCATGTTCTAGGATGATTAACTTCGCCACTTCTTTGTTGTAGCATTACTCTGCCAGTATCTATACTTAAAAATATACATCCGCTTGCTGTTATCATATATGTCCTATCCAGTGAGTACAATCATCGCACGGGTCGTCAATTTTACAGATATATTCGCCAGTATCCAGAATTATAAATTCCTTCATAACTGTTAATCCATTCTGTTCCATTCCATTCAAGCTGATCGTTACTTGAGACATTCGTTACATATTGAGTTGTATTATTAGTAGAGCTATCAAAACTAACAGTCCATGCGGTACCGTTGTATTCTATAATGTCATTTTTATTTGCAACTACATTAGTCCATAATGCATTTATAGGAGTACTTTCTAATACAACGTAACGTTGTCCTGTAACTGCTGAAGGAACACTTCCGTCTCCGGGATAATTTTTACTTGGATCGACTATAGCATCAACAGCCGTTAGTGTATTTGTTGGCAATGTGGAATTATCTATAGTAACGCTTAATAAATTAGGATCACTTGGATGCTCTTCTAATCTACCAATAATATCATTGTCTTTATCACTAATATCATTTCCTTTTCTAAGTCTTAATTGACTTATTCCAGATCTTAATGTACCAAATGGTAATAATGCTTTGTCCCATTCTAATACTAATCCATCATCGTCTAAATTTGTACTCTTATCATTTAATAATTGTAAATTACCATTTTCATATTTAACTTTTCTATCTTTGTAGGTGACAATAGTATACTTCAATGAGTCTGTATCAAATACTTTTTGTTCTTTAAAGTTATCCAAATCATCGTCATCTAAACTATATAGTTCACTAATAATAGTATGAATTAGTTTTTGTTGTTTTAATTTTGCTGGTGGAGTAATATATATAGGAATATTAAAAGTTAGTGTGGCAACATCAATAATATCATCAATACTTGATCCCACACTTCTAGTACTCCAAGTTGTATTAGTTAATTCAACATGACTTAAAGAAGTCCAGTCAACCGGACTATTGTTAGTTCTAATATCTAATGTTGGGTTAAACAATACTAGTATTTGTTCCATGAGTTGTAGTTTTTGATCTGTATTCGAAGTCCAAACATCACAGTTCATTACTAACATATAAGGAACAGGTGCGTGTCTTTCAATAGTATATTGATTACCTAATTCGTTAACATATTTGCCAGTACTTTCGTCATATTTCTTTTCATTTACTTGAACTTTATCTACATGATCTTGATATGTACGTCTTTCAGCAAACATATCCAATGATGTTACATAACAACTAATAAACGGAACAGTGTTAACAATATTCTCACTATTCTCTCTTGTTATGTGTGCAGCCATTCTGTTAATGTCACCATAGCGTACAGGTACTTGTTGGTATATGGGAAGGTCATTATCATTTTTTCCCATTTGTACATTAAATCCACTAAACAGTCTTATAAACTGCTGAATGTATCTTCTAATTTGTTTATCGTAAAAGTATTGTTGTGCCATTATTCAAAATCACTCTTTGGTTTAATTATTTGAGACAAAGGTTGTTTCTCAGGAGTTTCTTGATCATTAACTATAGTTGTTGCATCATTGTTAATAAATCCACTTGCATTATAAGTTCTATCACTCCATGTTTGCTCAGTAATATTATCGTATAATCTGTGCCATTTGCTTCCTCTTCTAACAAAAAGTCTGTTAGGAGTAAAGTCTGTTCTTACAAAATATTCGCCTTCATTTGGCTGAACAGGAAACTGATCACCCTGTTGTAATACTTCACCGTGTTCATATGTTTTACTATCATCTTCTACACCAAATAAATGATCTGCTAATGGTAAATTATTTGGGTTAGCCTGTTCGGCACTTTTAACAATAGCATTACTAATGTTAAGTTCTGTTTTGTAAGAACTAATATCATTTTTAAGACTATCTGGATTATCAGCAGTACCAAGTATATCTGCGTATTCTTGTGTATCTGTTAGTGGTGCTACTTTAACACGCCAAATGTGTGGATACCAAGTTTGTGAAAATCCTTCACTTCCTCTTGCAGCATCTTGTACAACATAAAACTTATTAATAGCATCTCTATCATTAGTAAGTAATAATTCATCACGTAAATGAGGTAATTCAATTACATCACCGGGCATAAGTCTACGCCCCATACGTTCTACCATGTCATTAATATGAAAACTAATAAACAACGTATCGTTTGTTAAAAACAAACCAAATTGGGTTAAATCAAAATCATTATCACTAACATTATATACACCACGTAGTTCATAAACATCTGGATCGTACTTACGATCTCGGTTTTCCATAAACAACAAGTCTTGTATATTAGTTTCGTCTATTAATCCATCAGGATTAATTTCTTCACCGGTTATGTTATCAAGCTCTAATCCACTGCCATAATTAGGCTCACTTGGGTCATTACTTTTGTTTTGTACATCTGGCCCTAGGTATTTGTGTACATGTATACCTGTTCCACCTATATCAAACTGTTCACGGATCGCATGATCCATAAAAGTGTAATCGTTTCCCTTGTAGGGTTTGTATAAACTGAGTCTTGGCATGTGGTTTTCCTTGTTATATTGTATTTATCCATTTTTATAATAACCCATCGTAGAAAAGGCTAAATAGTTATGTATGCAGTTAATATTCTGCATTTTATAAGGATAAACACTATGTTTAGATTTTTTACAGAAAAAAAATGGCTCTTGTGGTCCTGGATAGGTTCCGCAATAATTTTATCATCACTTTGGGTACAAGTCGAAATTGATGTTAAAATTAACGAGTGGTTCGGTCAGTTTTATGACATGATCCAACGGGCCTTAGCAGAACCCAATGCAATTACCATAGGTGAGTATTGGAGTAGTTTAGCAAGTTTCTTATACTTGGCCGCTATATACGTAAGTATTGCAGTTGTAGTAAGTTATTTTACAGCTCATTACTTGTTTAGATGGCGTACTGCAATGGTAGAATGGTATCATTCAGTATATGATAAAGCTAGAACTATTGAAGGTGCTGCACAAAGGGTACAAGAAGATACGATTAAGTTTAGTCGTATTATGGAAGGATTAGGTACAAGTTTTATTGAATCAATAATGGTTCTAGTACAGTTTGTTCCTATACTATTTGGTTTATCAGTAGGTATTCCTATCTTCTTCTTTGGTGATTGGCAATATGGTCTTATTACAGGCGCTATTGTTTGGTCAGTGGGCGGAACATTATTCTTAATAGCACTAGGTTGGATATTACGCTTAGTTGGTGTTGAATATGATTTGCAGAAGAAAGAAGCGGCATACAGAAAAATACTTGTTATCGCAGAAGACGATGCAACAGTAAGACCAAAGACTATTAACGAACTCTTTGCAGATGTTCGTAGTATTCACTTTAAGTCTTATTTGCGTTACTTGTATTTTAATGTTGGACGTATTACATACTTACAAGCAAACGTACTAAGTGCATATGTGTTCTTAGCACCGGCGATTGTAGCAGGTGTAGTAACACTTGGTGTAATGCAACAAATTATTCGTGCATTTGGAAGAGTAGAAGGCAGTATGCAATATCTCTTCAGAGCGTGGCCAACACTTATTGAGTTAATGAGTGTATTCAAACGTTTAAGAGAGTTTGAACGTCAAATTAACGAAAAATAGCAAAAAAATTAAATAAAAGCCAAAAAAAAAAATAAAAACCCTGTAAGTCTTTGATTTTACAGGGTTTTTTTATGACCTAAAAGGTTGACAAGTAAGACATCTTACCGTATACTATAAGTATAGTTAATAAAAAAAGGAGCATAAAATGACACAGTTTGATAAAACAAAATTTAGTTACCACGGTGGATATTTAATGTATAATGGCACATATGAAGGTCAACCTACATATGAAGAAGTGTATGGTAGAAAAGGTATTCATCCATCACGTTACGGTATGCCAGTAGAACTTTTTATTGCTAGGTTTAAGTATGTATTCTTTCAAGGTGCTTTTAAGAACTTCCTAGTTAAAAACTTTACAGTTGAAGAATTTGCTGAAGGTTATAAAGCTGGTAAATCACCTTTAAGTATGTTAGAGGAAAAAGGTTTTATGACTCCTCAAGCAAAGAAATTGTGTAAACAAAACGGTATGACGCCTACACAAGAAAATTATAAAATTTGTATTCATGCCATAGCAGAAGCAAGGATGTCAGCATAATGAAAGAACTAATCGCAGAAATTAAATCACGTAATATCAAAGCCAAAGCCTGGATGGAAGCAAACCCAGGTAGTTGGTCAGGTATGTATCCTGAAGATGAGGCTCATTGGATTGAACGTGGTATTACTAATCTTGTAGAGCTTGAACGTGATGAGTTAGCAACTTATATTTACGAAGGTCATAAAGATGCTTATGGCACTAAAGGTCGTCATTATAATTTTGAAGCAATGACTACACAAGAGCTTAAAAATGAAGCTGATAGAATTTCTGTAGCAGTTAAAGAACAAATGGAACTAGAAGCCAAATGGGAAGCAGACGCAGTTTCTAAGTTCGAAGCTTCAGTTAAAGAATACATGGATATGGGTCAAACTCGTAAAGATGCTATTCGTTGGATATTGCAAGCTGAAGAACTTGACAATGAGAAAGATGCAGACTATATTTGTTATAGTCTTGGATTACCATACAGTATGAAAACTGAATTTAACAACATAGGAGTGTAACAATGGAAAAATTTAAAGTATATCAAATTAGACTAACAGACGCTGAAATCGATCTTATTAACGAAGAAGGTCACGAAGCAGTTCATAAAAATTCTCTAAGGTTGAGCATGAACTTTGGAAAAAATGATATAAATGAAATTTCTGCAGATGCATTCAACAGAGGATATTATACACACGTTAGTAATATTACTGCTGAAGACCTTGAAGGTGTTTTCCATGTAGGTAACATGGGCCCAGAAGAATTAATTGAAAGATTAGCACCGATGCACAGTCTTAGTGTTGGTGATATTGTTGAAGGCACAGACGGTGTAAAACACGTTGTTGCAGATTTTGGATTTAAAAAGGTTGACGAAATAAAAGTTTTAGCGTAAACTTGTTTTAAATTATACCAACCTGGAGTGACAATCAATGATAGAGATTTTATCTTTTATAGACGAATTAAATGAATTATATTCTAAAACCACTGATTTAACCGCTAAACGACGAATTTCTTCGGTAATTGATAAGTATCAAAAAATAGCCGACGACATGGAACGTCGAATGTTTGACGATTATAACGGAGAAAAGTAAAATGGCACTACCTAAGACAAAGCGTAAGCAACCACGCAGGCCATCAGAACGAATTAGAGCAAATCAATTAAAAGATCCTAGTTGGGAAGGTGCAGACGGATGGTCCGGCAAAGAGTATCATCAGGCACGACAAGCCGCAACTGACTATTATTATCGTAATTATAAGACTTCTGTTCTTATTGATTATGCATGGGATTGGATGCTTGCAAATGGGTATACTAAAAAAGATATAAAATGTGTTAAGGCGGCTAAAGCAGGTGCCATAAATGCAACAACAGGGTATTACTGTCGTATGCTTACAATGGGTTGCCCAGATCAGCATTTGGCCTGGAATGCATATTGGGAAAGTTTGCCAGGCACAATGGGTACTCCAACTCCAATCAGTGAGTTTATTCATAAAATAGTTAAACAAGCAATTGACGATGGCAAAGAGCATGTAGAAGAAGCAGAGCGTTTAGCAGAAGCAGAAGCAAAAAAGGCAAGTAGACCAAAGCCTTCAATTCAACAACTATTGCATGCAGCCGCATTGCAAATGACAGATGAGATAGAAGAATTTTTGGAGCAATGGGTAGTTAGTGGGTATGACCCAACACTTATAAAAGATTTTAAACCAGATACATTGTTACGTAGAGCAACTGCAAAACAGGCACATGTACGAATTATTCGCAACTTGTACAAAGACAATCTTGCAGAGTTTACAGAACTTGCTAAGAAAGTTAAAAAAGAAGACAAGGACGATATGCGTTTGCAGTTGGAAGAAGGATATGATCATATGTCCACAGAGCAACAAAAAGGTGCATTAGAAGTATATCGTAAAATTATTGATGCATGTGATATTGTTGAAGCAGAAAGCAAAGCAAATCGCAAGCCACGTAAGACACGTACAAAGAGTCCAGAAGACATTGTTAAGAAGCTCAAATTTAAGCAAACAGACACCGAATACGGTTTAGGTAGCATAATGCCAGCAGAAATCGTTTACGCCCGCATACTGGTGGTTTTTAACACTAAAAACCGTAAGATTGGAATGTACTATGCTAAGAATGTAGACCCTATGGGACTAAAACGTGAAGGTAGTGGACTCAGTGTTAAAGGAACTACTATAACTGGTTATGACGAAGAAAAAAGTGTACAACGTACAGTACGTAAACCACAAGAGTTTTTCCCAGATGTTAAAAAAGCCACAAGAGCAAAAACAGAAAAATTGTTTGAAACACTAAAAACAACAGAAACTAAGTTAAATGGACGTATTAATGGAGAGACTATCTTATTAGCCGCCTTTAATAAGTGATACTATGATAAATACATAGTAGGAGAATTTAAATGGCAGCTATAAACAAACTTCAAAAAGAAATAGAACTACGCTTAGGCGGTGGAATGGTCGATGTTGAACTCGATCCAGAACACTACGAACTTGCCGCCGATAAGGCATTAGCAAAATATAGACAACGTGCCGAAAATGCCGTAGAAGAAAGTTTTATCATTCTTGAAATGATAAAAGATCAAAACGAATATACACTCCCATCAGAAGTAATGGAAGTACGTGATATTTACAGACGTACAACTGGTGTAAGCAGTGGAACAGGAAATGACATAGAACCATTCCAAGCGGCTTACCTTAACACATACTTGTTAGGTAGTAGCAGAAACGGTGGACTATCAAGTTTTGATTTCCTACAACAAAACAGAGAAACAATGGGTAGACTATTTGGTGCAGAACTATTGTTTACATGGCGTCCACAAGATAAAAAATTAATCCTACAAAGAAAAATTAAAGCAGATGACAATGCAGTATTGCATTGTTATAACTACAGACCTACAGAAAGTTTACTAGAAGATACATATGCTGGTCCTTGGATAAAGGATTACGCATTTGCACACGCAAGATTAATGCTTGCAGAAGCACGTGGTAAATTTACACAGATAGCAGGACCACAAGGTGGTACTACAATGAACGCAGACCAATTACGTACAGACGCTTTGACAGAAATTGATAAGCTAGAGACAGAACTTACATTGTATAACGATGGAAGCACTGGGCTTGGATTTGTTATTGGTTAAATGCATCTAAACACAATTCACGATCACAACGGCGGTTCTTGTCAGAATTGCGGTTGGGGTTCACATTGTGGAACAGCCAGATATGCAGAAGCACAAGACTATGCAATAGACGGCGGAGAATATAGACAAATTAAAATTTGTGATCATTGCAGATGTAATCAGTGTACAACAACCACTAAACCAAAAACATACATCATACCCAAAATAGAAAAGAAACAACCACCTACTTGGAAACAATTATTAAAACATATGCGTGATTTAAGTAAAAGAAGAACTTGACACTTTTATAGAAAGTTAGTATAATATAAACATGAAGAAAAAAATAATTGGTATATGTGGACTTATCGGACACGGCAAAGATACGGCAGCAGGATTCTTAATTGAAGAAGGATTTGAAAGGGTTAGTTTTGCTGGTGTGCTAAAAGATGCATGTGCAAATATCTTTGGATGGGATAGAATATTATTAGAAGGCAATACTCCAGAAGGCAGAGTATGGAGAGAAACAGTTGATGAATGGTGGGCTAACCGTTTAGATATGCCAAACTTCACACCGCGACTTGCGTTACAACAAATAGGAACTGATGCATTAAGAACACATTGGCATCCTGATATATGGGTAGCGGCTTGCGAAAGACAAATCATAAATTCAGAAAAAAATGTAGTAATAAGTGATTGTAGATTCTTTAACGAATTACAAGCAATCAAAAACTTAGGTGGAACTACAGCAGTTGTATGGAGAGATAATAAACCTGATTGGTGGAATATTGCTTCTACAATGAACATAGCTACCGCAACAAATAAACGAACACATCTTGTAGATGGAATGGCTGGCAAATATTCAAATGTACATAAAAGTGAATGGAGCTGGGCAGGTTGGGATTTTGATGTTGAATTGCTAAACACATCTACTCTCGAAGATCTTAAAATTCACACTATAGAAAAGTTAGCATAAATTTCAAACTCGTTATGTATAAATATATACATAATAGGAGTGTAGTATATGTTCAATGAAGACTTTTGGCAATCAAAAAACCGCAAAAAAGAAATAACAGTTGGCTGGTTATATAATAACAATATTAAAGATGATTTTGCAAAAGGTTATACAAAAAATATGACCGATTATTGGTCGGTTGAATTAGGAATATTTTTTGATAAACAGTTTGCAAGCGACACTATATTTGATTTATTAACTCAAGCACACAAAGACGGGTTTTCACAGATAATTGTATTTAAACAAGGAACTACTTTACGTGGGCCTAACTTTTTACCAGAGTTTAAAAAGTTTCATGAAGCAAACCCAGATGCTAAGTTTATTGGTCACGTACTAGATCGACAAGAAGGTTATTACGAAGTACATCCACAAGCATTTTTTATAGATCTTAATTGGTGGGCAGAAGATGGCTTTCCTGAATGGGGAGAGAGAACAGGAAATTCACCACTTGAAACAATAGTACCTATACGTAGTAAAGAAAATCATCATGATCAATATACACCACATTGGATTGCTCCTAGTAAAGATTTAAAAACATATCAAGGACAACGAGGCGAAGGTTGGAATATAGTAAAGTCTTTAATAGAGTCTGGAGAAAAAATATTATCATGGCCACATGAATGTAGAGTAGCAAAGCAATATGCATATGCAGAAGTAAAAGAAGATGGTCCTCGACATAGGGCACAATTTCTAGATGAGGTTCAAGTTACTAACTCATTTTTTATTGCTAATACTGAAACATTTCCAGAGAACCTTTTGGAAGAAGCTACTTCCAGACACCGATGGCCTTTATTTGAGCAAATAGTCTGTCCTGCTTCTGGATTAACTGCACTTATTTTTGCATTTAAATTAGGACTAAAACGCCAAGATACTATTTTTATATATGATGTTTCTCCTAGTGCAATAAAATATACCTTAAAGATATTTGATGAATATGATCCAAATACTTCTTATATTGAATTTGCAAAAAAGATGATAGACTCTGCAGAAGGAATAAACTTTAAGGGACAAAACCAACTAATCAATTCTCAAGAACTAATAGACGAATTAAACAAAGAAGGTTTTGCTAAATGGAAAAAAGAAGAATTTAGTTTAATCAATATAAGAACTGAACAACTTAATTTGTTTGATGTACATCGTTATAAAGGATTTACAAGACGTATTGAAAATAAAATGACATACATTCATTTTAGTAATGTTTTTCATTATATGCCTACTTCGTTTTATTATAGCCTACAACAAAGGTATGAATTAGGTAGAGAATTATTACATAAATTACATGAACGTAGCATAGATAATAATATGCTAGTATATAATGCTGATTGTAACAGTGATTTTAAACGATTAGATTGGATAGATAAACATATTACTCGTACAGATTTTTCTGAATTATCAGAACAACATATATTTAGGCTTTTAAAATGGAACAAATAAAAAAAGACAGTGAGTACTTTAATAATTTAAAAGAAGTAAAAGAATTTATTACTGAATGCAAACAAACTACACACCACTATCATGGTTTAAAAATACCAGGTAATGAATTTGATAATTGGAAAAATGATAAACGTGTTGAAAATAAATATGCAAAATGGATTATACAAGATAGTAACTGTCCTAGTTTACTTTTAAATATACCAGTACCTTACAAAGAAATGACTGCTGAAGCTGAACAATTCCTTGATAGGTTTGTTAAACATAGAGGTGGGTGGAATCCAGGATGGAGCAGTATTGCAGTACACGGACAGTCAGCAGAAAGAACACAACCTGCAAATTATTATGTAGAAGAAGGAATTGATTCTGAAGATAATATAGCACCGTATACTTGGACAGAAATTGCAAAAGATTGCCCAGTTACAGTTGAATGGTTAAAGAATACTTTTCCAATTAAAGAATATCATAGAGTCAGATATATGTTATTAGAGCCAGAGGGTTTTATTCAGCCACATAGTGATTTTAAAGAAAGACGAATGGCTGCATTTAATGTAGCTCTTAGCAATCCCCCAGGCGTAGAGTTTGCACTAGAAGAAGCAGGACTAATACCATGGCAACCAGGAGAGGCTCGTGCTATTGATATTGGAAGGAATCACAGTGTATTGCATACAGGAACAGAAAATAGAATCCATATGATTATTCATGGACTGTGGGCAGATAACTTTGAAAGGTGCATTTGTGAAAGTTTTGAGGACCTTTTGATAAATATAGCCTCAAATAACAACTAAGTTAACTCTATAAACCCCCGATTTAAGCAAAATCAAATAAATACATGTATAGTAAATTTAGGCAATAGCCTATAATAGAAAAGGAGCTATAACATGGCAAATCTTACTTCACCTGGCGTACAGGTTTCAGTAACAGACGAATCAGTATACGGCCCAGCCGGAGCCGGCACTGTTCCTATGTTATTCATTGCTACTGGTGAGGATAAGGCGGATCCTACCCTTACTGAATCAGATGGCATTGCAAAATATACAAAGTCTGCAAACGCAGGAAAGCCTATTCTAGTTACTTCACAAAGAGAACTTACACAATACTTTGGAAACGTTGATTTCCGTAAAGTAGCTGGTACAGTTCAACAAGGTGATGAAACTAACGAATACGGGCTTTTGGCAGCATATTCATTTTTAGGACAAGCGTCAGCGGCACACATAGTACGTGCTGATGTTAATTTAACAGAGCTTAGACCAAGCTCATCAGCACCAGCAGGTGATCCAGCAAATAATACTTATTGGTTAAATCCAACAGGTGCAAGCTGGGGTATCTTTGAATGGTCAGGAACAGCATGGGTTGAAAAAACTCCAACAGTAGAAATTGTTTCTTCGGCAGGTGCAGCAACAGCCACAGTAGTTAATGGTAACTACTTAGTTGAAATAGTAAACAGTACATCTAATACTGAATTACATTACTACAAAGGCGTAAGCGGTGCATGGGATTTATTAGATTCAGGATTTGCAGATGACGTAACATTTGCTCCACATTATTCAGCACCATCATCAAATACAGCAGGAGATGTTTGGATTAAAACAACAACTCCAGGTTCAGGTTTAGACCTTGCACCTAGTTTGTTTACATCGGCTGCAGGTTCATTTGTAAGTAAAGCAATTGCATATGCAGATGCTTCTGCTCCAGATGGAACAACAGGCGATATTCCACAAGACGGTAGTAGCGGTGTAGCTAGATCATTAGCAGAGGGCGACCTTTGGTTTGATTTAAGTGATGTTGCTAACGCAGTTATTGAACTTAAACGCTATGACAGTTCAGGCAACGATTGGGATTCAATCTCATCAGACGGTTCTGCAGGCACAGGCGGTTTTATTATGACTGCTTCAACTACACAACCAACTGGTAATCCAGTAACTGGTACTATGTGGTTTGATCCAGATGTAAACGAATTAGCAGTTTACGAAGTTGCATCAGACTCAGGTACACAAAAATGGAAACGTGCAGCAGATGTACAATACACTACAACAGCACCAACATCAGACACAGGCGGAAACGCACTAGCTGACGGTGACTATTGGATTGACACAGACGCAAGCGGTTACCCTGTAATCTACAGACACAATGGTACTGCATGGGTAGTTAAAGATGGTACAGATCAAAGCACAAGCGGTGGTGTTGTATTTGGCGATATTACTGCTAACGATACAACTGCAGATACATTTGAAGCAACTCTATTAGCAGGTGCTCCAGATCCATTAGTACACCCAGCAGGAATGACTGGTATTAACATGTGTCGTTCAGCTAACACAGTTAGAGAATATGATGCAACATTATCAACAACTTGGAAATGGCGTAACAAAGCAGGCAATCAAGCAAGCGGCAAAGGTTCGTTTGGTAGATTAGCTCAGCGTAAAGTTGTTGTAACTGCTATGCAGGCATCAGCAGCTGGTTCAGAACTACGTGAAGATACAGTAGCGTTCCGTTTAATTGCAGCTCCAGGTTATACAGAAATGTATGATGAAATGGTAACATTAAATAGTGATAGAGATGAAACAGCATTTGTTATTGTTGACGCTCCATTCCGTTTAAACCAAACTGAAGCAGTAGCTTGGAAACAAGGTACAACTGCTACAGAAAATGGCGAAGACGGATTAGTAACATCAAACACTTACAGTGCAGTTTATTATCCACATGCATTAACAACTAACCCTTCTACAGGTGATAACGTTGTTGCTCCAGCATCACACATTGCATTATACACATATGCATACAGTGATAACGTGAGCTTCCAATGGTTTGCACCAGCAGGTTTAACACGTGGTGTTGTACAAAATGCAACTAGCGTTGGTTACTTAAACAATGAAGACGAGTTTGTTAAACTATCATTAACACAAGGTTCTAGAGATGCAATGTATGAACAAAAGATGAATCCAATTGCAACATTCCCGACAGACGGAGTAGTTGTATTTGGTCAAAAATCATTACATTCAGGTGCTTCAGCACTAGACAGAGTTAATGTTGCAAGATTGACAGCTTATCTAAGAGAGCGTTTTGCCGTAATAGCAAGACCATTCTTGTTTGAACCAAATGATGCAGGTACAAGAGAAAATGCTAAAGCAACTTTTGAAGGATTTTTATCAAATATCATGAGGCAACGTGGTGTTTATGACTTCGCAGTAGTATGTGATGAAACAAACAACACACCAGCAAGAATTGATGCTAATGAATTCTATGTTGACGTAGCAATTGAGCCTACAAAATCAGCAGAATTTATTTACATTCCAATTAGAATTGTAAATACTGGCGAATTAAGCTAAAACTTTAATTTTAGTTAAAATAAGGGCTACTATAGAAATATAGTAGCCTTTAATGTGATAAATCTAAAAGATTGTTATTTTTCGACGATGTTTTGATAAATACAATATAACAGAAATACTACAGTATAGTATTATAGGAGAAAACAAATGGCTGTAATTACAAATTTTGGAGTACCAACAGACTCGGCAACAGGTACTACTTTGATGCCTAAACTACAATATAGATTTAGAGTGTCATTTACAAATTTAGGCGGTGGAACACTTAAAGATCAAACAACGCAAAACGTTATCAGTGCTTCACGTCCAAACTTAACACACGAAGAAGTGATAGTTGATTCATACAACTCAAAAATGTATCTAGCAGGTAAGCATACTTGGGAACCAGTAACTATTGTGTTACGTGATGATATGGATTCAAATGTTATTAAAATATTAGGCGAACAACTAAACAAGCAAGTTGATCATGCAGATCAATCAAGCCCTATTGCCGGTAGTGCATATAAATTTAACGTAAAAATTGAAACATTAGATGGTGCCAATGGTGCAACTAAACCATCTGTATTTGATACATGGGACTTACAAGGTGCGTTTATTAGTAATATACAATATGGTGATCTAAACTATGCAGATTCTAATATGGTACAGGTTACATTAACAGTACGTTATGATCATGCAGTACATACAATAGACGGTGATGATGCATTATCAGGCAAAAAAGCTAAAACAACTGGTGAATCAGGCGCAACACTTTAATAGTTAGGAACTAATACAATGGCATTAGGTAATGACGCACATATTTTGTATGGTCAAAGTTTACCACACAATAAAGATGAAAAACTATTAGCTATACCAAGAAATAAATATAATTTCGATGTAAAGTTAAATACAATTGCTAATGGCGATGACAGAGTAGTTTACTTACCTAGAATAGCTAACGTGGCAATGCCATCGTTTGTGTATAGAACACAAACATTAAATAATTATAATAATAAAAGCGTAGTTCAAACAGGAATAGATTATACTCCTATAACACTAACAGCATACGATACTAAAGATGCTGTATTTGAAAATTTCCTTAAGAAGTACGCTGACCATTATTATACAGGACCAATGAACGAGGGCAGTTATGCTGAATGGCTTAATAGTCCTAAAGGTTTTAATCTAAAAACAACTAATCATTATATTACATCTATGGTTATTACTAGAATTGATACTAATAAACAAAAAAACATAATCGAAATATTTCACCCATTTATACAAAATGCAGATGCAGATACATTAGACTACTCGGACAGTAGTCCTACTACTTTTAGAGTAACATTTGCATACGAAGGCTATAGAATTGATACTCCTCTTGGGAGTAACTAATGCCCAAATTCCAAAATGGAAAATTCATACCATCTAACCCTGATAAATACTTAGGTAAAAGAACACCTCATTATAGAAGTGGGTGGGAATTAGCAGTAATGCGTATGTGTGATAATCATCCAGCAATACTAGGCTGGGGTAGTGAAACGCATAGAATTCCATATAAAAATCCACTTACTGGAAAAATGAGTACTTATGTACCTGACTTGTTATTGGTATACAAAGACAAGAAAGGACAGAATCATGCTGAGATGGTTGAGATTAAACCAGCTAGTCAGACATTGAGTGAGGCAAGAACACAAGCTCAAAAGGCAGCGGCAGTAGTCAATCATTCCAAATGGGCGGCAGCACACGCATGGTGTAAATCACAAGGGATGAGTTTTAGGGTTATAACTGAAAATCAGATTTTTAATAAACCTCAAAATTCTAAAAAGAAACGAAAATGACAAAAAAATTAGAAGAAGAATTAAACTTACCAGATTTAGATGAATTACTTCCTGACGTAGAACAGGAAGATAAGGAACCTACAACTGAAGAAGTAAAAAACGAAATTGCTAACATAGAAGGCGAAATGAGTATGGTAGAACGTGCTCAAGCGGCACTACCTACTGTTGAAGGACTAGAACAATTAGATAGAGAAATGGATGCATATGCTACAAAGGCCATGGAAACATTTGAAGATTTAGTTGATTTAGGCAAGAACGTAGAAGATAGACATGCAGCACCAATATTTGATAGTGCGGCAAAAATGATAGCGGCAGCGTTACAGGCAAAACAAGCCAAAATGGATAAAAAAATGAAAATGATCGAGTTACAAATGCGTCAAGCTAGACTTGAAAAAGACAGTGAGAAGATAGATGCGTATGTAGCCGGTAAAAAACACGAATTGGGCGAAGAAGAAGAAACAGAAGGACGTATAGTTGGTGATAGAACTGCTATGCTTGCCGAAATTATGAAAAATTTGCCTGAAAAAGATAAATAGTATTAATAGGAGAATAACCGCAATGAAAAAACTATTTTCACAATACTTAAACGAATCAAAAAAGTCGTGGAAGTTTTGTATTAAAACAGTACATGATCTAACTGATGAACAATGTGATCGCATAGAGAAGCACCTCGGTAAATACGACTCTAAAGGACTCGGTGCTGCAAAGAAAACAATCTTACAAAGTGCTCCACGTGATTTTCCAAATCACAAAGGATACGAAGTTTTTACACATGATTTTGAAACTAATATCGTCGCTAGCGGTTGGCAAATACAAAACGATATTCGTAACATGCTTGGATTAACTGACGGTGTACTTAAAGTAAAAGGCGAACATGAACCAGATGAAATGATTCCACCTATGAGCGAACGTGTTGAAAGCGTACTAGCTGACGGTGAATATAAAGATGCAGAAAAAGTAAAAGCATCAGATCATTACGGTGACGAGTATAACTCCAGTTTCATTAAAGAATTAATGAAAGTAAAAAAAGAAAAGGAAAAAGGCGATGAGTGATTTAGAAAGAATACTAAAACTTGCTAGCCACGGCACAGCAGATGCTCAAAGCCAGGCTCCAGCAGAAAGAGAATTAAAAGACGTACCAGTAGTTGAAGAACCAACTACAACAAGAGAAGCAGTTGGCGAATTTGCAGAACCAATTTATGATTTAATTGATATGCATTTTGAAGGTGACTGTCAACCAGTATTTGATGATTTAGTTCGTTATTTAAGTGGCGACCAAATTGAAGATTTTGTTGCAGACTTTAGACGTAATCATGACTTACCAATGGGCGATGAAGAAACAGAAGAGTCAGTTGAACCAACTGAACCATCAACAGAAGAAGGCAATGAATTCTCAGGCGCATTAGCACAAGCTAAAAAAGACGGTAAAAAAGAATTTGAAGTTGACGGCAAAAAATACAAAGTTGAAGAAGCAGAAGAAACTGAAGAGCTTGAAGAAACTGAAGAGCTTGAAGAAACTGAAGAAGCAGAAGAAACTGAAGAGTCAGAAGCAGTAGAAGAAGCTAAAACAGAAGAAGATACAGCAGAAGAAATTTCTGAGGCACCAACTATGGATACAACACAATTAATTACATTACTTAAAAACGCAGGTTTAAGCGAAGAGAAAATTAAAACAAAATTAGACGAATGGGCAAACACACCAGCCGGTGCAGCAGAAGAGGAAGCTACATCACATGGTGAGCCATACGAGAATTTTGCACAAAGCGTTAACCTAAGTTTAAAAAGATATTTAGATGCAGAAGATATGAAAGTAGGCTTAAAAGAACATAAAGTTGAAGATATCAAAGAAGCATATAAAAAATCTAAAGAAAAATAAAAGTTCACGTTTCCTCCCAGGTGAAACTAAAGCGGTGTAGTTTTAATTAACTGCACCGTTTTTTCGTTACTTAATTGAGTAAATAATAGTAGCAAGTAACGTATATGTGAATCCTTGAGAAAGACTATACACATTTAAAATGGAGTATAGAAAATGACAAGACCAACGGAAACGTATACAGATAGTTTTGGGCAAACTATAGAATTTAGTGTACCAGAACCTCATAAAAAGATTTGTATTAACATCTCAGGTGGTGCAGATAGTGCCATATTATTATGGATGCTAATACAATACTGTGAAACACATATACCAGAAGCTGAAATATATGTTATAACATCAGCTAATCCTATTAAGGGCTGGTATAATGCTATCTGGAGTACTAGAGTACTCGACAAAGTACTCCAGCTCACAGGCACAACACTAATTAAAAATCATTACACATTTTATAGCACAGATCAAATTAGATCTGAGATAACTGAAGCAGAAAACTTACAAAAAAATTTACATGAAATAACATTTATTTTACATGGAACTACACAAAACCCACCACATGAAGTCAGAGATACATTTAGTTTAGAAAGTTATAAACCACGCGATCCAGGACATAAAAGACCAGTAATGTATGATAATAACGATACTACAACTTGTGTTCCTTTTATAAAGGTAGATAAACGTATGGTAGCACACTTATATGAACACTTTAACTTAACAGATGCCTTGTTTACACATACAAGAAGTTGTGAATGGCACGAAGGATTTGAATTTAATGGAAAGTTAGTTCCTAACCCAGAAGATGAGCATTGTGGCGAATGTTGGTGGTGTCAAGAACGTAAATGGGCATTTGGGCGATTATAACTATACATAAATAGTAATGTATAAATATATTACAATGGAAACCAAATGGCAGTAGATACAAAATTAACTAAAACTCCGTACAGAAAAGAAAAATACACCGAAGAGCAGTTATTAGAACTAGCTCTATGTACACAAGATCCTAAACATTTTATGAAGGAACACTGTTATATTCAGCATCCTACAAAAGGTCGTATGAAATTTGCATTATATGATTTTCAGGAAGAGTTAGTAGACACATATCATAAAAATAGGTATAGTATTAGTATGCTTGCACGACAAACAGGTAAATCAACATGTGCAGCAGGATATCTATTATGGTATGCAATGTTCAACCCTGACCAAACTATTCTTATTGCGGCACACAAATATTCGGGTGCTAGTGAAATTATGCAACGTATACGTTTTGCATACGAAACACTACCTGATTTTATTAGAGCTGGTGTTACTGCATATAACAAAGGATCGTTGGAATTTGATAACGGTTCTCGTATTGTAGCACAGTCAACAACAGAAAATACTGGACGTGGTTTGAGTATATCATTAGCATACTTAGACGAGTTTGCATTTGTTAGACCAAACATAGCCAAAGAGTTTTGGACTTCACTTTCACCTACATTAGCAACAGGTGGTAAATGTATTATTACAAGCACACCAAATATGGACGATGATCAATTTGCACAAATTTGGAGAGATGCACAAAAGAATCAAGACGAATTTGGTAATGAAACAAA
>ERZ802830.199-NODE-199-length-58762-cov-10.3761_pt1 | contig 58762 bp, 58 predicted proteins | sample MGYA00345654_ERZ802830 | MGnify/ENA primary metagenome ERZ802830 (study PRJEB30503, sample SAMEA104212375) | marine metagenome | biome: Westerlies Biome; feature: [SRF] surface water layer (ENVO:00010504) within the epipelagic zone...; material: water...
CGCTAGCCGGATAACAACCCAAGGTTAATTTCCGGAAACCCAACCTGACAGGAGGGATGGTCAATGCCGATGATATAATCGAACGCAAGCGCCATTTCATAGCCACCACCAAGACATACCCCGTCGATCAGGATCACCGTCACACAGGGCAAATTCTCGATCTGCTGAAAGCTGTTCAAGACACCATGAATATGTGCCGTCACCGCAGCTTCATCCGGAAAATCAGCAAACTCATTGATATCGGCACCGAAGATGAAGCCCCGCTGCTTTTTGGAGAACATCACCAAACCAGCAGGCGTATTGGCCGACAGCTCAGCGGTTATTTGCGCCAGCTCGTCCATCACCTCACCAGCCATGACATTGACCGACTTCCCAGCGACGTCAATAGCCAGCCAGACTACATTTTCCTGATCTGTTTCAATTGTAAAATGTTTGTAGACCGCCATGCTAAAATCCCCTCTAGGCGTCAAAAAGTATCAAACAGCCTCAACCACCATCGAAATCCCCTGGCCGCCTCCAATACACAGGGTGACAAGCCCATAGCGCCCACCGATGCGGTGCAACTCATGCACCAACTTCAAGGTCAGAATGGCCCCGGTTGCGCCCACCGGATGCCCAAGCGCAATCGCCCCGCCATTTGGGTTGACCTTGGCGGGATCAAACCCAAGCTCACGGCTGACATAACAGGCTTGGGCGGCAAACGCCTCGTTTGACTCAATAACATCAAGATCATCGGCAGAGATACCGGCCCGGTCCAGCGCCACCTTGCTGGCAGGAACCGGCCCAACACCCATGATTTCCGGAGGAACCGCGGCAAAGCCATAGGACAAGACCCGCGCCATCGGTTTTAGACCTTGTTCTGCGGCCGCACTCTCGCTGGCCAGCACAACAGCAGCTGCACCATCATTAATGCCACTGGCATTGCCGGCGGTAACGCTGCCATCTTCCTTGAACGCAGCGCGCAATCCAGCCAGATCCTCGCGACTCGTTGCCCGCGGATGTTCATCAGTGTCGAAATGTCGGGCTGACTTTCCCCGCCCCACATCAATGCCAACAATCTGGTCGACAAAGCGCCCTTCGGCAATGGCGTGGGCAGCGCGGTCTTGACTTGTCTTTGCAAACGCGTCCTGATCCTCGCGTGAGACGCCGAATTTGCTCGCGACATTTTCGGCTGTAATCCCCATATGTCCATTGCCAAAGGGATCATGCAGGGATGCCAGCATCATATCCACAGCTGTTGCATCCCCCATTTTGGCGCCAAAGCGAAGCTGTGGCAAAAGATGCCCAGCACGCGACATGGATTCAACCCCGCCGCCAATGGCAATCTTGGCATCACCTAACTGGATCAGTTGAATGGCCGAGACAATCGCCTGAAGACCAGACCCGCATAGCCTGTTCACAGTCAATGCCGGTGCATGAGTCGGCAGACCAGCGTCAATCGCAACGACACGGGCGATGTAAACGTCGCGCGCCTCGCTGTGCAGCACATTTCCATAGACAGCGTGATCAACCATGTCCGGCGCCACACCGGCAGTCTCCAGCGCTGCTTTGGTAACGATGCTACCCAATGAAGTAGGCGTGACACCAGCGAGCGAGCCGGCAAATTTACCAATTGCGGAGCGTTTGCCGCCCAGAATGACAACTGACTCTGACATTTCATTCCCCTCAGAAACAACAAAAATACCAAGGTTCGGGTTGGTTGGCGCTAACGCACTGATCCCATCTCCGAAATCGCCTCTAACAAGCAGTCCACATTGTCATGAAATTCAACATTTGGCACGTCTTTTTGTGCTCGGGAGCGCGCCAGAAGCCAGATGGGAATCCCCAATGATCGCGCCGCATTGATTTTTGCCACACTGGCATCACCGCCAGCGTTCTTGCAGCACAGCATCTCTATTCTGTGGTGCCTGAACAAAGCTATCTCAGCGTTTGGATCCGCGTCTGGCATTGCGTTTAAAAATCGGGTTGTTGCGGTATCCTTATATTCGGAAATATTCAACGCGCGCGCGCACAGAAAAATATCCTCACGTTTGGCAAAAACTTCAATCGATGCCGTTCCACCGGCCAGAAACACCCGGGTTCCGGCGGGAATCATCGCCGCCATTTCCTGCCAGCTATCAAATTCGCGCCATTGATCACCCGGTTCAGCCCGCCATTGTGGCCGGTTGAAGGCGAGACAGGGGATCTCTGCAGCAAGCGAGGCAGCGGCAGCGTTACGACTGATGTGGCGGGCAAAAGGGTGAGTTACATCAATGATTGCATCGATCGACCGCTCACGGCAGAATTGGGTCAGACCCTCCACCCCACCAAAGCCACCCGTGTGCACGGGGGCCGCAAGTGGCAGTGGCGACGGCGTCGCTCCGGCCAGCGAGGCAATTAAATCAAATCTCAGATCACCGGAAAGTTTTGCCAAGACGTGCCGCGCTTCCTGCGTTCCTGCCAGAACCAGCAATCTGATTGGCGGCTTCGCTCCGCCTGTCATGCCGGACGCCCTGCCCGTGCCGCCCCTGGCATTTCGCTGCCCGCCCGACCAAGCGGCTTACCATTACGGCTTACGATGATGATTTCCAGATTGACATTGGCACCTCTGAGATGCACGAGGGCCGTTGCGTGCGCTGCTTTGGCAATCTTGTTTGCAAGAGCAAGGCGCTGCGCGGGGTTGGCAAATGATGCCACCTCCAGCACGGTATTCGCCGTCGCCACCCTGTCATGGGGTAGACCACTGTCGGCCGCCATCTCGGCCAATGCGACAACATTGACCTGTGAGCGGGCCGAATGTAAATCCAGCGCGCCCTGCGCCAGCTTCACCATCTTGCCGAAACCGCCGACGACACTCAGATTTGGCACTGGATTCTGGCGCATATATTTCAGCATACCACCTACGAAATCACCCATATCAAGGAGTGCTATCACCGGCAGGTCATAAAGACCTTTGCCATAAGCCTCGGAGGTCGCCCCTGTCGAACCCATGACATGTTGCAATCCGTTCGCCCTGGCCACGTCAATGCCCCGATGTATCGAGGCAATCCATGCGGAACAGGAAAAAGGACGAACGACTCCGGTTGTCCCCAGAATGGAAATCCCACCCTCAATCCCTAACCGCGGATTCCAGGTCTTTTTCGCGATTGCCGCACCGTTTGGAACTGAAATCTCAATCTGCACATCGCGCGGGCCATCGAGTGAGTCTGCCAACTCTGCCACGATGTCACACATCATCTGGCGCGGCACCGGGTTGATGGCTGGCTCACCAACCGGCACTGGCAATCCCGGTTTTGTAACGATGCCAACACCAGCGCCGCCGGCAAAGATGATGCCAGCACCCACCGCCGTCCTGCTTATGGTTGCACAGATCATCGCACCATGAGTGACATCTGGATCGTCACCGGCGTCCTTAATCACGCCGGCACGGCACCATTCGTCAGCCACCCTTTCGGTATTAACGATTTCCAGATCGGCATTTTTACCTGCCGGCGTGATCACTGACACACGCTCAGGAAATATGCCTGTCACCAGCGCGGTATAGGCTGCATTGACGGCGGCGGTCGCGCATGTGCCTGTTGTCCAGCCAAACCGCAGGTTGGACGACAAGGTTTTGCCCGTTCTGGCCGAAGGTGTCATTGACGTATCAGTCATAGTCGGAATCTAGCCGATCTCGGACACAACAGACATAGTAAAATCACTGGGCGAAGCAAGTTTGCCGTGATCATCCCTGTCGCAAGCCAGTCCCCCGGAACCAGCTGACAGGTTTCACGTGCAAAAAAAACAGAAGTTATTTATCATCAAATGGTTATGAGCAAAGATACCTCCACCACCGAAATGCCGCTGGCGAACGGCACATTGCCGGCGCTTGCAGAAGCCGACTGGCCGGAATTCCTGCCGGGGTGGGTGTGGATGGTTGGCGGCGGACCGGGTGACCCGGGGCTGGTAACGCTCCATGCGCTGAACGCGTTGCAACAGGCCGACATCATCATCTATGACGCGCTTGTCGACCAGTCGCTTTTGCGTTGGACACGGCCTGATGCAGAGGTGGAATATGCTGGCAAACGCGGCGGCAAACCCTCACCGAAACAGCGCGACATTTCCCATCGTTTGATTGGGCTTGCCCGCCAGCGCAAGCGCGTCCTGCGCCTGAAAGGCGGCGATCCCTTTGTCTTTGGCCGTGGTGGTGAGGAAGCGCAGACACTTGTCCAGGCAGGCATCAGGCTGCGGATCATCCCGGGAATTTCGGCTGGCATTGGTGGTTTGGCCTATGCGGGCATTCCCGTGACACACCGTGACGTCAATCAATCTGTCACCTTTCTGTCCGGGCATGATCGCACCGGCCTGATGCCATCCGCTATCGACTGGCACGCCGTTTCCAAGGGCTCACAGGTGATTGTCATGTACATGGCCATCAAGCATATGCCCGACATCTGTTCAAAATTGCTGGCAGCAGGCCGAGATCCGGATGAACCGGTTGCGGTCGTCAAAAACGCAACCCGTGCCGATATGCAGGTGCTGGAAACAACATTGACAAAAGCGCACGCCGATATAACCAAAAGCGGCATCGGCGCACCAGCTATCGTCTGTATCGGGCGTGTCGCGTTGATGCGTCAATGTCTCGACTGGATTGGCCAGATCGAGGGAGAGCCGGTGCGTGATCTAGACCCGCTGGGTGTTCGCGCGGTTTCGGAAACGGGCTGATGGCCAAAAATGGCCTGATCATTGCCGGATTGTCTTCAGGCAGCGGCAAAACCACTGTCACACTTGGATTGATCAGAGCGCTTTGTCGCCAGAAAGCAGATATTTCAGCTGCAAAATGTGGACCTGACTATATTGACTGCGGCTTCCTGACAGCGGCTAGCGGCCGGCCGGCCATCACACTTGATGAATTTGCAATGCCGGATGAGATGCTCCGCGCACTTGCCGGCGGCGCTGACGGCGAAACCTTGATTATCGAGGGTGTAATGGGGCTGTTCGATGGCACCGATGGCGGCCGAGGCTCAACCGCGGCACTTGCCAACAAATTACGGATTGGAGTCATTCTGGTCATTGATGCGCGCCATCAGGCTCAGACAGCGGCTGCCATCGCTGCTGGTCTCGCCAGCGAGTTGCCAGAAGGCGCATCGCTTGCGGGTGTTATCTTGAACCACATCGCGTCATCACGGCATGAACAGCTTATCAGACAAGCCCTGAATGCCCGTTCGATCACCTGTTTTGGTGCGCTGCCAAGCGCGGATGAGGTGACTGTTCCATCGCGTCATTTGGGATTAGTGCAAAGCGCCGACCTTGCCACCGAGGGCCGACTTGATGCGATCATTGAGGCAGCGGCCAATCTTGTCGCCAAACATATCGACTGCGCGGGCGTGCTGGCGGCGGCAACGCCACTGATGCGCAATCCGACGGGCCAAAATGTCTGTTCGGCGATCAACCCACCCGGTCAGCATATTGCCATGGCTCACGACCCAGCCTTCGGATTTCACTATGCGCATATGCTTGCTGGTTGGCGTGATGCGGGTGCTCAGCTCTCTGTATTCTCGCCGCTGAATGACGAGGCTCCATCGCCAGATGCCAATTTTATTTTTCTTCCCGGCGGCTACCCGGAACTCCATCTTCCGACCCTGACAAATGCCACCACCTTTATTGAGGCGCTGATTACCGCGTCAGAAAAAAACATCCCGATCTATGGCGAGTGTGGGGGCTTCATGATGCTTGGCCGCCAAATCATAGACGCCGAGGGCACTGCCTTCCCGGTGGCTGGTTTGCTACCGCTTGAAACCAGTTTTGCGGCGCGTCGTCTGCATCTTGGTTATCGCGTACTCAAAGCGCTGCACCGCCTTGACTGGCTTGGCGCGGCACCTCTCAACGCGCATGAATTCCACTACACCACCGCGCTAGTTGCCGACGGGGATGCCCTTTTCAGCGCTGCTGATGCGGCTGGCTCTCCCATCGGGGACATCGGCTTGATCCGTGGGTCAGTGGCCGGCTCATACGCCCACATCATTGCCTGACAACAACCGCTGCAGTGAAGGCCATCAACCCGCGTCAGGCTCTGCGCTCGCTGGCACGGCCGGGTTTCGGTCTGAGGACGTGTACATGTTCGGCGTCATACAGTGCGCTGTCCCGAAAATCGGTGGATTGATCAAGGCCACGGCCAACAAAAATCAGTGCGGTGCGGGTGATTTTTTCCTTTTGTACAGCCTTGTGGACCGTTGACAAGGTTGCGTGAAGATAGGCCTCATCCGGCCAGCCAACCCGGTAGGCAACGATCACCGGACAATCGGCACCATAGAACGGCGTTAGATCCCTCTCGATCTGACGCAGATTGCGGATCGAAAGATGTATTGCGAGGGTGGCACCGGTTCGGCCAAGGCTGGTCAATTCCTCTCCCTCCGGCATTGCCGATGACTTCATCGCCGTGCGCGTCAGGATCAGGCTTTGCGTCACCTCTGGCACCGTTAATTCAATGCCAAGCCCAGCGGCGGCGGCGGCATAGGCAGAAACACCTGGAACAATCTTATAGTCAATACCAAGAGTCTTCAGCCGTCTGATCTGTTCTGCAATTGCCCCATAAAGTGAAGGGTCACCCGAGTGAACACGCGCCACATCAAACCCGGCCTCATGCGCTGTCACAATCTCGGCTATGATGTCATCAAGCGTCAGGGAGGCTGTGTCTATGACGGTGGCATGGGCTGGCGCGGCGGCAACGACCGCCTCTGGAACAAGCGAGCCTGCATACAGGCAAAGCTTGCAGCTTTCGATCAGACGCAATCCACGAACGGTGATCAATTCAGGATCACCCGGTCCAGCACCAATGAAATGGACTGTCATGATTTGGACTCCTCATCTTTGACATCTGATGCGCGGGCATCCAAATGCTTGGCATAGCCGCGTGGCGTATAGATCGACACCCCCCTGCCATGCATGATCTGACGGGACGTACTGGCCCCAACCATCACCACGGTCAGCATATCGACCTCATCGATATCCAGTGTCGCAAGCGTACGGAACAGCAGCTTTTCTTCCGGACGGCCAAGATTGCTGGCCAATAAAACAGGTGTTGTTCCACTGCGGTAGGTCAATAAAATATCCCGCGCACTAGCAAGCTGGGTACGCCGACGCTTTGAAACCGGGTTGTAAAACGCGACGACAAAATCCCCTGCTCCAGCCCCATGAATGCGGCGCTCGATGGCCTCCCATGGTGTCAGCAGGTCGGACAGCGAAATTGTACAGAAATCATGACCCAGCAATGCACCAGAGCGTGCCGCCGCAGCCTGTAGAGCGGAAATGCCCGGCGCACTGACCACGTCAACGCGCCGCGCAGCATCTGAGACACCGCCACTGGCCAGATCACGATCCAGCAATTCAAAAACCAGCGCACCCATGGCATAGATACCAGCATCACCTGAACAGATAATGGCAACATCACGCCCTGTGGCAGCGGTTTCAAGCGCATAACGGCAACGGTCTTCTTCTTCGCCAAGGGCAAAATCCCGGCGCGGCAGATGCGCTGCCATTGGCCCTAAAATATCGATATAGAGGCCATAGCCGACCAGCTCATCAGCAGACTGGATCAAACGCGAGGCCTCGGGTGTGCGCCACGCCGCCTGCCCCGGTCCAATTCCAATCAGCATTACCCGTCCGGGCTTGCGCCCCGGCATCCTGCCGTCCCAAAGGGTGGGTATCTGCGCCAGTGCCATCGTTGCATTTGTAGATTTCCGTTTTTCGATGACCAGTTTACCGGCCGGACCGGCAGCAGCCAGTGACGCCGCCTCGCACACACCATGGACGCCAACCTCGGCGAAGACCACATCTGACGGGTTGGCCAAACGCGGCGTCTCGGCTTCAAGAGTAGCCGCGTCAAACACCCGGAAGGGAACACCAAGGATGGCCGCAACAGCGTGCATCGCCGGCTCATCAGCCTTGAGATCTAGCGACACCGCGCAGAAAATGGTCGCCGCATTTATGTTGGCTGCGGACAGACCACTCATCACCAGATCCATCACCTCATCAACACTGCATCCGCGGGCACACCCAAGGCCAAGCACCATGTCCTGTGGGCAATAGACAAGCTGATTTTCAGTCGGAATCACGGCCTTGCGTGTGGCCGTCAGTGTTACGGCATCACCGCGCGGCACATCCGCCAACCAGTCCTGGAGCTTGGCTGCACATTCGCCATCAAGAAATGCGCCATCTCCAGCCAGCAATTGTGGCATCACACGCCCCGCCGAAGCGTAATTTGCAAGTTTCCAGCCTACAGGTGGTTCATCCAGCGAGGCGTTCCATTGCAAATTGCCAGCCGTTGTCACCGCCAGCGTTGCCGCCAACGCCCGAGTGACCTGTGCGCCAAGCGTAATTGCACCATGATGACCGCCAATCAGCGGAACAACATGCGCGCCTGTCTCGCTAACCGCAAGCACCGCCGCATCCCGGCTTTTATGCTGGAGATAGGGTGCGATCGAGCGGATCAGAATTCCCGCCGCGCAAATCCCAATTATCGGGCGGCCGGCAGCAAACAATTCTGCAATATGGGGCCGTGCCTTGACGAAAATGACATCGGCCTCTGAACAGCGCATGGCATGACCATGGATATCGGCGTCCACCGTGCTGGCAATCTTGCGAGCAAGCTCCAAACCACTTGCCGATAGCACAATGATGGCTGGTTTCTTGTCTGGTATCGGGCCGACATGCCGCGTCACCTGATCCACGGGTCATCCCCTTTATAGAGCAGGATCATCGAAAAATAGGGCGCCTCGTTAGGAGCGTCCTGAAGACGGAGATTACGTTGATAACCCAGTGAAGCATGGCTGACATAAAGCGCCCTGTCAGCAAGACCCAACCGGGAAAACAACGCCTTCAGGCGAGGCATATGCCGACCGATCTTCATAATGGCAATTGCCTCCGCCGTTGCAATTCTTTCCGCCAGCACGAGATCATCAAGCGGGCCCGGCAAAATCGTCAGAACATCATTGCGCGCGACGAGCGGATGCGCATGTGCCGCTGCACAGGCAGTCAAGCTGGTTACACCGGGAACAATCTCGACATCATAGCTGTCCTTGAGGCGCGCCAATAGATACATGAAGGAGCCGTAAAATAACGGATCACCCTCACACAGCACGACAACATTACTGCCTGCATCAAGATGTTCTGAAATGGCGCTGGCAGCCTCATCATAAATGCTTTGCGCGGGCGCTCTACCTGTTCGCATCGGCACCACCATCGGGATCTCGATGGCATCATCTGCAATTGCATCACTTGCAATGGCTCTGGCAAAGCTCTCGCCAGTGTCAGGTGCCGGATAGGCAATGATGCGCGCCGCCTCAATCAGGCGCCACGCCCTGCGGGTCATCAGTTCAGGATCACCCGGGCCAGTTCCAACACCAAAAAGTGTGCCTGTCGCCATCATCGCCTCCCCTGTTGTTTGACCCAATACCATTGAGTCACGGGCATCAATGGTCGCCAGCCATGAAAACCACCAATGGGATCAGCATGGTGAACAGCCAACCGGATCAGATCGCCGCCTGTCTTCTGCCACTGGACGGTGAGGATGGCCTCGCTCTCTATGGTTACACAATGTGCCACCAGAATGCCTCCCACCGGCAACGCCGCCTGACATTGCGTAACCAGCGCTTCTGACAGGCCGCCCCCGATGAAGATGGCATCAGGTTGCGGCAGTTCGCCAAGGCCGGCCCTTCGGACAGGCCGCCCCCGATGAAGATGGCATCAGGTTGCGGCAGTTCGCCAAGGCCGTCTGGCAACTCCGCTTGATGGAGCTGCAAATGTAAAACACCACAGGCAGCGGCATTGCGTTTCGCCATTTCCAACTGCGCGGGATCGCGATCAATGGCATGGGCATTGCTGCGCGGTGCGTTGCGCAGAAAATCAATGGCAATCGCCCCTGACCCGCAGCCAATGTCCCACAATGTGGCACCCGGGAACGGGGCCAGCTTTGCCACCGCATCGGCCCGTACGTCACGCTTGGTCAGCTTACCACTATTCTCGAAAGCGGCATCGGGTAGAACAATCCCCGGCGCAGCGGCGTGACAGCCAGCACAGTCAACCGCCAGAATATGAAAGTCGGAGATGTCTTGATGCGCCCATGATGCTGCCAGACCGTCATGACGCGTCTCCTCATCCCCGCCAATATGCGCAAGAACGCTCATGCTCGCGGCACCAAAACCGGCCTTTGTCAAAAGCTCAGCAACCTGTCCGGGCGCATTACCATCACTTGTCAGCACCAACAATCTGGCCCGTGGGTAGAGACGAGGAAGAATGCCAACAAGCGGACGACCATGAATGGTCAGAGTTTCTACCTCGGCAAGCGGCCACCCCATCCGTGTCGCCGCTATCTGAAATCCCGACACGGCGGGTATCACCTCACAATTACCGGGACCAAGGCGGGCAAGTATACTTGCGCCGGCGCCGTACCACAGCGGATCACCAGTTGTCAGCATCACCAGTCTGCGCTCCTGCAGTGCCTCAATCCTAGAAAAAATGTCACTAAACGGTGTCGGCCATTCTTCAATTCGCGGTCCTGCTGGCAATTCTGTGTGAAATCTGCGAGCTGCGATGACATGGTCTGCCGCAGCAATCCGCGCCTGAACAGCCCCCGGTAAACCCGAGAAACCTGCCTCGGTAGTGCCTATCAGGACAGGTTTCATGACCTCTCTCCCGCACAGTTCGCGATGATTGCCAGAGCATTCAACGCGGCAGACGCAAGTGCGGAACCGCCACGCGTTCCATGAAGTGTCAAAAATGACGTGGTCGGCGTGTGGTCGGCAAGCGCCTGCTTACTCTCGGCGGCCCCAACAAACCCGACTGGAAAGCCAAGAATTGTCGCCGGCCGCGCCCCGTCATCAATAAGTTCGAGCGCGCGAAATAACGCTGTTGGTGCATTGCCGAACACCAGTACCGCACCATCGATATGATCACGCCACAGCTCCACAGCCGCTGCAGATCGCGTTGTTGTCAATTCCTCAGCAAGACTTGCAGTGCGTGGATCATTCAGCGTGACAATGACTTCGTTTGCCGCCGGAAGGAATTTTCGGGTGATGCCGGAGGCAACCATCTCACAATCTGCCAGAACTGGCCGCCCCGCAGCAAGCGCGTTGGTCGCAGCAGCCACCAAATCAGCGCTGTAACCAAGATCATCAACAATGTCCGGCATCCCGCAAGCATGAATCAGCCGGACCACAACATCCTGTAACTCGGTTGGCGTCGATGAGAGGTCAGCCTGCGCCCGAACAATCGCAAAGGAGGCGTCATAGATGGCCTTGGGATCCTTGATGTGATCGGGAACAGGCACGGCGGTCATTTGCCCTTTGCATCAGACACCGGCTTGCGGTTGCGGACTGATTCTGGACCATGGGGATGTTTGGCGTGCGGATAGGGATGATGAAGATGCCCATGGTCATGAGAGTGATCGTGGGAATGGTTATGAGAGTGATCGTGGGAATGGTTATGAGAGTGGTCCATATCCAGACGACAGGCACCAGTACAAAAACTATCACAGAGATCGCAATCCTCGACATTGCTTCCCGGCGCGGAAACGCCCTGCCCTTCGACATGATGATGGTGACTTTCCTGCGCAAGCCCAACCTCTGCCTCAAAACCCAGCACCTGCGTCCGGTATTTACACAACGCACAATTCATATTGTTGCTGCCTTGCAGAATTTCCCGCACACGATCAGCAAAGGTGGCAATGACCTTTGGGTGGTCATTCAAATAGCCCGCTTTGATGAATTCGATATCGGGATAGGCCGCAGCAACCTCGTCAGTGAAACCATAAATTCTATCGATCAGAATTCCGGAAAACAGAAAATAGGGAAACACCACAACGCGCTTGTAGCCCAGCTTTGCGACATGCTCCAGACAAGGCTGCACCAATGGAAATGTGACGCCCGAGTAACCAACCTCAGCCCAGCCAAAACCGATGCCCTCCCAGAGCATTCTAGCGATTTTCGAGATATTGGAATTGGCATCGGGGTCAGACGCTCCACGGCCGATCACGACAAGACAGGTTTCGGCAAGATCGACTGGGTCGATCGAGTGATCTGCCTCAGCGATGGCCTCACTAATCCGGTCATTGGCTGCCTGCAACATCTGCAGATCAATCGCTAATTCGCGTCCATATTGGATGGTGATCCCGTGTTCCGCGGCATAGGTGTTGAGGACCGACGGAATGTCATTCTTCGCATGACCAGCAGCAAACAGCATACCCGGCACAGCCAGAACATGCGTCACACCCTGCTCACGCAAATTATCCAGACCTGTCTTGATCACCGGCGTTGCAAATTCCAGATAACCATATTCCACCGGCCAGTCTGGAAATAATGGCGCTAATTTTTCTGCCAGAACTGCAAATTCGGTCACTGCCGATTTTGATCGCGAACCATGACCACAAATCATCACACCATATTTCGGCTCTGCTGGGCTTGACGTTGTTGCCTCATGCATTGACTTCATCTCCTGTCTCAATTTCCTCGGCATCATCCTGAACCGTTTGTTCCCCGTCATCTTCACGTGTTGCAAGCCAACCGGCAAGCACCGCAGAGGCCGCAATCAAACCGATGCCAACGAGGTGACCATGCCCGGCCACCTCACCAACATGGCCGATATGTGCAGTGGCACTGCCAAATGGGGCAATCCAGGTTGTTGCCATCACCATTCCGGCTGGCAACAGGCTTTTCAAAGGTAAAAAGCTGATCATGATATCGGTCCCAACTGGCAATTGCACAAACGCCGATGGCAGCAGGACAGGATGAAGCAATAACGACTGAGCAAAGACGCATAATCGCGCTTCGCCTGGGTCATTTCCGGCTGGTCCGAGGCCCGGATTTGGCTGCCTGACTTAGGTCCACCGCACCGGGATCGCTTTCATCTTGTTTACAAGTCCACCGACCGCTGAGCTAAGGTAATAGACGGCATTGATAAAAACAATTGCACCAATGCGACCAAAGTTGAATTTTATCGACGCCATAGACATTTCTGGCGCATATCATCAACATTTCGAGAACAAGCATATGGACAATTTTGATGCTGGATAATCTGATACCACATACCGCGGAGGAATTTGCCCTACGGATGATCATTCTGGCAGCTGCGCTGATGCTTGACTGGCTTTTTGGCGAACCCGACATGCTGTGGCGGCGGATACCACATCCGGTTGTGCTGTTTGGACGGGCCATCAGCCTTGGCGAACGACTTGGCAACCGCAAGAAAGGCCGCACCGGCCTGACCCGCCGACGGACTGGCGTTTGCGCCATGCTGGTTCTTGTGCTGATCGCCGGATTATTCGGAATTGGCCTTTCGCTTGGGGGTGGACTTGCCGAACTGGTGGTGCTGACGGTCCTGCTCGCTGGCCGATCCCTTGATGACCATATCCGCGCCGTTTTCTTGGCACTAGGAGAGAATATTCAAGCCGCGCAGGGGGCCGTTGCGATGATTGTCGGCCGCGACACCAGCCAAATGGATGAAGCCGATATTGCCAGAGCTGCGATTGAGACAGGTGCTGAAAACCTCTCCGATGGTGTGATTGCACCGGCTTTTTGGTTCCTACTGCTAGGAGTGCCCGGCCTGCTTATTTACAAAATGACCAACACTGCCGACAGCATGATCGGCTATCGTAATGCGCGTTATCTGGCCTTTGGCTGGGCAGCCGCTCGTTTTGATGATGTTCTAAACTATGTACCCGCCCGCCTTACCGCCCTATTGATCTGCGTTGCCGCCACTACTGCACAGGGTGGCATCAGCCGTGCATTTGCCAGCATGTTGCAGGACGCAGGAAAACACCAATCACCCAATGCCGGATGGCCAGAGGCGGCGATGGCTGGTGGGATCGATGTTTGGCTAGCTGGCCCTCGCCGCTATCACAACAGAGTTCGCCACGCGGCGCAGCTGCATGCCCGGGGCAGGACTGCCGACAGGACCACCGTTCTTGAGGCTCTACGGGTATTGATTATCGCGCAGATATTGTTCGGACTTGCGTTGGTACTGTGCGCCATCAGCCTCGCTCCAGATGTGCTGATTTAATCAGCGTTAATACGCCTCCGATTTTTAAAGGCCTGCCAATTCCGCCAACGCATCCATATCAAGATGCCGTGCCATATGACTGGCAAGCTGGTCAAGAATTGCATCAACATTGCCGGCAAAATCGATCATGCCCAGCTCAATTGACTTATTTCGCCGGGCCGCCAGATCGGCCAGAAATGCGGTGCGGAAACCATTATCAGCAAAGATCCCATGAACATAGCTGCCAATGATTCTCCCATCAGGCGAGCTGGCACCCTCTGACCGGCCCTCAATCTGCACGACGGCGCGCGCGCAATCAGCACCATCCGTGCGGCCCATATGAATCTCATAACCGGAAATCTCAGTGCCAAAACGCTTGGAAATACCCGTGACCTGGTTCAGCGTTTTTGTCTCCCCAATCGTGGTTTCAACAGAGAGAAGCCCCAGCCCGGCAACGCTGCGCGCTTCGCCTTCAATACCATGCGGATCCGCCAATCCTGTGCCCAGCATCTGATATCCACCACATAGACCCATCACCATGCCCCCACGCCGAACATGCGCGTTGATGTCTATGTCCCATCCCTGTTCGCGCAAAAACTCCAGATCATCAATTGTCGCCTTGGAGCCGGGAAGCAAAATCAGATCAGCATCACCGGGTATAGCTTCGCCAGAGGCGACCAACGTAAGCCTGACCCCAGGCTCAGCTGAAAGCGGGTCAAGATCGTCAAAATTGGCAATACGCCGCAACACCGGAACCGCAACATGCAGCGCGTCAGTTCCGCCTTGAGTGTCTGTATGTCCTGTCTTGCCGGATAGATCCAAAATATCCTCAGCGGGCAGAAAACGGGCATCGGCAAACCACGGAAGGATGCCAATACCAGTCCAACCCGTTGCCTGTTCAATGATTTTTATTCCCTCAGAAAATAGTGAAGTATCACCTCTGAATTTATTGATTATAAATGATTTTATTAATGATTTGTCCTGTTCATCAAGAACAGAGTCTGTACCGACAAGGCTGGCGATAACACCTCCACGATCAATATCACCGACCATCACAACTGGGACCCCAGCAGCAAGGGCAAAACCCATATTGGCAATGTCACCAGCCCGCAGATTTACCTCGGCAGGACTGCCAGCCCCCTCAACAATGACAAGATCAGCGTCACCACTGACTTTGGCAAAACTTTCCAGCACATGTGGCATCAGCGTTGCTTTGTGGCTGCCATATGCGCGCGCGCGCATACTGCCAAAACGCTGTCCCTGCACGATGATCTGTGACCCTGTCTCGCTCTCGGGTTTCAGCAGCACCGGATTCATGTGAACACTGCCCGGCACCCGGCAGGCCAAGGCCTGCATCGCCTGCGCCCGGCCTATCTCTCCACCATCGGCGGTGACCGCCGCATTGTTTGACATGTTCTGTGGTTTGAACGGGCGCACGGCGAGGCCCTGATTGGCGAAATACCGGCACAGCCCAGCGACCAGAACCGATTTGCCAACGTTCGAGCCAGCACCCTGTACCATGAACGCTGGCGTGGTGGGGAACGCCGGTGTGGTGGGCGGCATCAGAATTCCACGCCAATCTGCGCCTTAATACCAGACCGGAAGGGATGTTTGACCAAGGACATCTCCGTCACCAGATCAGCCATTTCCATCAACTCATCGGCAGCATTACGACCTGTCAGCACTACATGCGTCATTGCTGGCTTTTCCTCGGCCAAAAATGACAGCACCTCAAAGAGCGGAATATAGCCGTAGCGGAGCGCTATATTGATTTCGTCCAGAAGGACCATCCTGTTGCTCTCGTCACGGATCAATTCCTTGGCTTTTTGCCAGGCAGCACTGGCGGCAGCGATATCGCGCTCCTTGTCCTGAGTCTCCCAGGTGAAACCCTCACCCATTGTGTGAAACTCACACAGCGCAGGAAAATTTGCCAAAATCAGATTGCGCTCACCTGTGTCCATGCCGCCTTTGATGAACTGAACAACCGCACATTTCATATCATGGGCAATGCAGCGAAAGATCATGCCAAAAGCTGCAGATGATTTGCCCTTGCCCTTGCCAGTATGTACGATGATCAGGCCCTTTTCGTCCGTCTTGGTTGCCATGATCTTGTCACGGGCGGCCTTTTTCTTGGCCATTTTACTGTTATGCCGTTCGACATCATTATCGGTAGCCGATTTTACGGTATTGGAAGATGGTTGGGTCTCATCATTCATCATGCTGTCTCCTCTTGGCTCCGGCGCAGAGTCTCCAGCCGGCGGTGAATGCTGTTTTTTCGCGGCGACCATAATCCACGTGAAATGGCCTCATTGAACCGTGCCAGCATGTCAGCATACGCTGCATCATTGGCGTCTTCCAGAAATTCCCGCACCTGGTCATCCTCGATGTAAGCTTCGAACAAAGCGGTGAAGTGATGTTCGGCGACCTGATGCGTGGTTGCGGCGAACGCGAATAGATAATCGACCGTGGCAGCCATCTCAAAAGCACCGCGATAGCCGTGACGCATGGCACCGGCAATCCATTTCGGATTACTGGCCCGGCCACGGACAACACGGCTTATCTCTTCTGCCAAGGTGCGTATAACAGGGCGTTCAGGCAGGGAATGATCATTGTGATAGACCGGCACATCGCGTCCTGACAGATGCGCCACCGCAGCTGAGAGGCCACCGGCAAACTGGTAATAGTCATCACTGTCCAGAATGTCATGTTCCCGGTTGTCCTGATTATGCAGTACCGCATCAGCGCCAGCCAGACGCGCCTCGAGCTGATCGCGTGCGTCTATCCCATCCAGTTGGTCACCATAGGCATAGGATGACCAGATCAGAAATGCCTCGGCAAAATCCGCGCGCTTGTCCCAAATCCCCTCATCAATCAGGGTTTGCAGACCAGCGCCATAGGCGCCGGGTTTGGCGCTGAAAATCCGCATGGTGCTGGAACGCTGTGCCGCCGCACCCTCATAGCCGCGACTCTGCAATTGGGCCTGTTCACGCCGTGCCGCAGCCGCCAGGGGATTAATCTCCTCTGGCTCATCAAGTTTGGCAATCGCCTGCACGGCTCTGTCGATAAGGCTCATCTGCGCTGGGAATGCGTCACGGAAAAATCCAGAGCAACGCAACGAGACATCAACACGCGGACGGCCCAGAACATCAGCTGGAATGACATCAAAGCCAGTAACGCGGCGTGAATTCCTGTCCCACTGGGGCTGCACGCCCATTAATGCCAGCGCTTGCGCAAGGTCATCTCCGCCCGTTCGCATATTTGACGTTCCCCATGCTGACAGCACCATGGATTTCGGCCAGTTGCCGTGATCCAACAAATAGCGTTGCAGCAGCGCCTCAGCTGATGCCCACCCCAACCGCCAGGCAACGGGGGTCGGCAGTGCCCGGCTGTCGATCGAAAAAAAATTGCGACCTGTTGGCAATACTTCGGGACGGCCCCTTGTCGGCGCACCGGATGCCCCGGCAGGAATGAAGCGTCCGGCAAGACCACGCAGCAAGGCTGCGCTCTCCATCCGGCCACAGGCCAGCAGATTGTCACGCAAGGACGGCAGGCACTGCTCAATGATCAATCTTGAACTGGATCCGGGGGGCGATATCTGTCCTGCAACCAACTGCCCTGCAAGCAAATCAAGTCTCTCAACAGTGTCACCAGCGCTTCGCCAGACATCGGAGCTCAGAGTGACCAGCTGGCGCGGGCGCGAACCTGTCCAGATTTCAGCCCGCTCGCAAGTTAGCGGATCAAACCCATTATCATCCACACCCAGATCATCCGCCAACGCGCGCAACAGCGAGGCATTACAGCCATCTCCATCACCACGCGGGGTGCGGAGTATCTGGGTTAGCAGATCATTGGCAAGTTGCCCCGTTGGCGAGATGCCAAAAACATGCAGCCCGTCACGAATTTGCAATTCTTTTAGGTCACAGAGAAAATTGTCAAGTTTCAGCAATTTTTCTGCCGCGTCATCATGTGGCGCTATGCCACAATCTTCTGCAATGCCCGCGCGCTCTGCTGTTGCAAGGATATCGGTCAACAAAGTCTCGCTGCGAGCCCTATCCATTCCGGCTGCCTCGTAATACTCATCCATCTGCGATTCAATCTCGGCCATGGGGCCATGACTGTCAGCTTGTGTCATTGGCGGCGTAAGATGATCAAGTATAACAGCTGAAGTGCGGCGTTTGGCCTGCGCACCCTCGCCCGGATCATTGACGATAAAGGGGTAGAAATGCGGCATCGACCCCAAAATTGCCTCGGGATAACAGGTGGATGACAGCGCCAATGCCTTACCGGGCAGCCATTCCAGATTGCCATGCTTGCCAAAATGCACCACCGCATCACTCTGCCATCGCTGACGCAGCCAGAAATAGAATGCCAGATAATTATGTGGCGGCACCAGATCAGGCGCGTGGTAGGTGGCCTTTGGATCAATATTATAGCCGCGGGCCGGCTGCACGCCGACAGCAACATTGCCATAGGTGAGGATTGGCAGACGAAAATCGTTCCCATCGAACATCGGATCAGCGTCGGCCTCACCCCACCTCATCGTGATATCCCCACGAAGAGTGTCCGGCAGGGCGGCAAAAGCGGTCTGATAGTCAGACAGTGACAAAAACACCGTGCTTTTGCGGTCCTGCCAGCCGGCATTGGTTGGGCCAGCCCGTAACGCGCCAATCAAATCCGCACTGCTGTTCGGCAACTCACCTAGCTCATACCCTTCAGCTGCAAGCAGGTTTAGTGCCTCAAACACGCTTTGCGGGGTATCCAGCCCGACACCATTGGCAATCCGACCGTCACGATTCGGATAATTCGCCAGAATCAAACCGACTTTCTTCGCGGCTGGAGGTGTCACCCGCAATCTGGCCCATGCCGCGGCAAGACAAGCCACGTAATCAGCCCGTTCAGGTAACGGGTCAAAACCGGTGGTCATGGCGTGAGTCAACGGATCCTTGACCAACGGCCGCTTGAAACCGATGGCGCGTGTCAGCACCCGCCCATCAAGTTCGGGCAGCGCGACATTCATCGCAAGATCACGCGCTGTGAGACCAGCGCTTGACTGCTCCCAATCCGTCTGCCGGTTGGACGCCAGAACAATTTGCAATACTGGCGCATCCACCGCGCCAAACGGGCCAACTGAGCGCATTGACACATCAGCATCCCCCGCTGTGGCCGGGTCCGATACCGCAAAGCTGGTGGCATTCAAAATCACGCTAACACCAGCTCTTACCAGCAGATCAGCAATGATGGCGGCTGTTTCAGCTTCTTTCAAACTAGCCCCGAAGAGCGGGAGAGGGTTGAGTCCCTGCGCCCGACAGGATTTGATCATCTGGTCAATTGGCGCCAGATCACCCGCCTGAACAAGCGCCCGATAGAAAATCAACGCAACAACCGGTGCATCCTCCTGCCAATGCACGGCGAGATTATCTAAATCTGGGACTGGTAGATCCGGCCAGTAGATCCCTGCCCGCAACAGTGGCTGCGGAGGTGGCGCCGTCTGCGTGTCATCAAGACGGTCCTGCAACGCCTGTAGAAAGGCCACCGCATTGTCACTGCCACCCGCATCAAGATAGCTAGAAAGTGCCGCACAATCCGCTGCGCTGGCTGACGACAGGTAATCCAGTTCAGGGTCCGGCTTGCCATCACCGGAAAGAAAGATGATTTCGGTCGTCCCGGTTTCAGCGAGCGCCCGCAATTGCTGGGTACCGTAACTCCAATAGGCGATACCACCAAGCAGGCGGACCACAACCAGCCTTGCCGCCGCAATCGTATTTTGAATGTAAAGATCTACCGAATAGGGATGTGTAAGGCTGAGATAGTTGGCGATGCGGACATCCAGCCTTTGGCCCGCTTGATGGCAGGATTTGACCGCGGCCGCCAGCAACGCCACCTCGGTATCGGCGGAGGTTAGTACAACAATGTCACCGCCCGGCTGACCAAGATCGACAGCCTCGTCCGAATCGTAGAGGGCACCGCTTTCATCAATTTTGAGGAGGTGCATCTGATCCGCTGTCCATGATCACGCTGCCACCCAGCTGCGCGGCAATTGCGCCAGCATCAAGCCCGGCAAGACCAATAACCACCAGACGTCCAGCCTTCCCCTCTTTGCCAACCGCGCCGGGGTTTGGCGCAAAATATCCGTCAACGCGCTGACCGACAGCCTGAACAACAAAAGGCAATGCCTTACCTACGACCGAAACCCGACCCTTTGCCCGCAAAATGCCATGCGCACTGGCCAACGCCATGATTTGTGCCTGAAAGGCACCGGCATCCTCAACCTCGTTGAGGGATATGATATGCGAGGCAAATTCATCATGACCATGTTCATGCTCATGATGATGATCATCGCCATGGTCTTCACCATCGTGATGATGATGATGGTGGTGCTTGGCGCGCTGATGTGCCTCCTCCTCCATGTCAAGACCCAGAACAGCACTGAGCGGCGCTTTACCGCCGGCGACACTGATAATCGGCGTGTTGTCATGAAGATGTGCCTCCACTGCGGCGCGCGCGCGATCCAGTCCTGCTTCATCCAGCAGATCTGCCTTGGACAGAATGATCAGGTTTGCCGCGCTGATCTGATCTTCAAAAAGTTCATCAATCGGGCTTTCATGATCAAGTTCTTCATCGGCGGCGCGCTGCCTCTCAAGGGCCTCAAGGTCATGCGCGATGCCACCACCAGCCAATGCCGGACCGTCGACAAGCGTGACCACCCCATCAAGCATCACTTTCGCCCGGATGTCGGGCCAGCCGAAAGCCTGCACCAGCGGCTGCGGTAACGCGAGACCAGATGTTTCGATAATGATATGATCCGGTGGCGGATTCTGCGCCAACAGCGTCTGCATACTGGGCAGGAAATCATCGGCGACCGTGCAGCAGATACAACCATTCGCCAGCTCGATGATATCGTCGACGCTGCAGCTTTCAGCGCCGCACTCCGCTAGCATCGCGCCGTCCATTCCGACATCGCCAAATTCATTAACAATCAATGCCAGCCGTTTGCCATTCGCCTGCATAATAATGTTGCGAATCAGTGTAGTTTTACCGGATCCCAAAAATCCGGTAATCACCGTTGCTGGAATACGTCTGGAGATAGCTGAGACGGCCATTATGTGGTTTTCACTTTCAATTTATGCCCAGGTGAACTGGCGGAGGGCAGAGCACCCTTTTGAGACGGAAAACGAAAAAGGCAGAGCCATCGACCCTGCCTTGACCCCCCCCAAGAGGTCGGATTTACATCCCGGGAAAGATCATGCCTTCGACATTTTCGATCAGATAGGCAAGACCAACGCCAGCAACAAGCGCGCCAGCAAGGCGCGGCTGCAGCGCATTAACACTTGTCACCTTCCAGATCTCGCGGGCCAAAATGCCAACGCCAACGGCAATCAGCAGCTGTGTCACACCAAAACCGGCCAAATAGGCAAGCAAAGGCGTTGCCTCTGCACCAACAACAGCTGCGCCATAGGCCCAGCCATGAAACAGGCCAGCTAAAGCGGCCAGCAATGTTGAGGGCAGTAAACCGGCACTCTTACCCCTCATCGCAACGGCACCAGCACCCACAACCGATCCGGTGATGACAATCTCCGCCAATGGCAGCGTCACCGCGGCAAGCGTGAGCATCGTGCCAGCCACTGTCCCGGCAACAAAGCCGAGCGGCATGACCAGACGGTTCGATTGAAACGCCGCAATCAGGCCAACAGCTATAACAAAGGCCAGATGATCAAAGCCGATGATTGGATGGCCGATGCCAGAAAGCAGGCCATGCATCGCAGTTGTTGGCACCTCGCCGCCAAGTGGATGATGCGCAAAGGCTGACGACAGCGTTGCAAAAAGCATGGTCGCAGCAATTATCAAAATTCTCGTCATGTTAAAGTCACTCCCCTCGGCAGAGTCATGCCCGAAATGGGCTAGGTAAGTCGTTTGAGCGAGGCAGTAGCAACACAGCGGACGATTTCCGCTTGCATCAATACGGCACACCCCGACCGTTGCATTCAGCGTGAAAGGCAGGTCTCCTGGCTCATGGATATTGTCCTCCAGCCTTCCCAGATCGCTCGTTGCTCTCCAGTGGCTTAATGGTGGACGACCCATATACAGTCGCGGGGACGGCTATGGCATCGGGCAGTCATTTTTCACCCTGTCCATATTCCCTCATTAAGGCATGGGGCTTTGCCCCACAGCCACCTTTAACATGGTCTCAGTGTTCCCATAATTATCTTCTTGGTGTCAACCAATTGCGTCATTGAATGGTCAAACTACGCCATCGGAAGTTTTATGATTTGCCCTGCCACTTGGCCAAGGCTTCATCTAGGGCTGAAAAAGCTGCGGCGTCGCCCGGCAAACCGATGCGTAGGAGATCTGGATGAGCGCTGAACGCCCTAACCCAAACACCGTTTTTGCCAAGATACCTCTGAAGCGCGACGGCGTGATCACAGCGCACACATTGGAACAGTGACGTGCCTCCGATTATCGTCAACCCATGTCGTATCAATAGAACAGACAGGTGATCTGCCTGCTGGCTAAGCCAGATCCGGTGATCCGTGACCCATGCCACATCATCCAGCGCCTGTTTTCCGATTTCGAGGGAGGCTGTTCCCACAGCCCACGGACCGATCCTGTCAGAGAGATAGTCAATCTGCTCCGGCTGACCAATGGCAAAGCCAAGCCGCAATCCGGCCAAGCCGAAAAATTTGCCAAAGGACCGTAGATGCAAAACATGCGTTTGTGCCAGTTTTGCCAGCAAATGCACATCCTCCGAATGGGTTGCGCCGTCAGCAAAGGCACCATCGATCAACAACAGCCCCTCGCGCCGCCCGATCTCTGCCGCAAGCATCTCTACCGCCGTATAATCTGCCCAGCCGGTCGGATTGTTCGGCAAAACAACAACCGCGTGACGAACCTCCTCGGGCAATGTCGGCACAACGCTTACATCATGGCCATGTGCCGACCATGCGGGCAGATGTTCGTTATAGGTGGGCTGAGCAATCCAGACAGCCCCATCCGATGCCAGCGCGGGCACCAGTTGCAGCAGCGCCTGTGTGCCCGGCCCGGCACACAGCGCCAGCTCATCAGGCACCTCGTAATGGCGGCGCGCAGCGGCAAGGCAGGCAGCAAGATCACTCTGCGTCGGTAAAGCCTGCAACCGATCTGCCGTCAGCGGTGGTGCCGGATAAGAGCGTGGACTAATCCCCGTTGACAGATCAATCATATCAGCGCGGCCATGACGCTGGCGTGCGACATCAATGTCGCCGCCATGTTCACGGCGGGCGGTTGATCTCACCTTCGTCATGACTGCCTCATTACAACAGGAGCAACAGCGCCTTCGATGACGATATCACCGACCTCCCCGCCAGCCCAATTGTACAGTCGCGGCGCAAAATATTCGCCAAGAGACGGCGGACAGTCATAGCCAAGCAGGTGAATAATGCTGCCAAGCGCAACCTCAACAGCGCGGCGACTACCATCACGACACTTCATCATCAGACCAAGCCCAAGCTCGTGGAAAGCGGCACCGTAAACACCTTCTGCACCCACCTTGGCAGTGATCTGCTGGCCAAAAGCAGCCGCCAGCGCCGAGCAGAGGCGGCGCTCACCAGCAAGCATCTGTGGTGCCGCCGCAATGCCGTGACGAAGCAATGCGCAGGCACTAGCGCGATCTGGCGGTATAGCAGTCGTGTCGGCAAACAGCGCAAAGCCGCGCGCCCAGTTGCCGAGTGGCCCACTAAGCGCTGGTGCGCCGCAACCATCAACACCATGAGGAAACTGCATCAGATCAATTCCCGTCATGGTTTCAAGCGTGCCCAGAATGGATTGTTGCACGGGGTGGGACAGCGCTGCATAACCATCTGGTGCTGCGCCAAGAAGACTGGCAAGCACCAGCATGCCAGCATGTTTGCCGCTACAATTATTAAGAATTTTCGTCGGCACCTCAAGCGAGCGTATCTGGGAAATCGCTGTCGGCTGATCGCTTGACCAATGCGCCCCACACACCAGCAGATCAGGCGATAAATCAAATTTTTTCAGAAGATGCCGGGCAGCATCAACATGTATGCGCTGGCCATTATGGCTCGCACAGATCAACGAATATTCAGTTGTCGTCAGTTTTTTCTGCTCCGAAAGATGTATTGATTTTTCTGCTAAAGCAATAGCTTGCAACGGTTTCATCGCAGATCGTGGAAAGATTTGATGCTCAACGTCTCCCAGCCCGACAAGGACAGAACCCTGGGCGTCACAAATGGCGACATCAATCGTATGCGAACTTTCCACAGCCCCTGCCCGTCTTACCAGAACCTGCATCGGTTCAGCCGATATCAGCGGCAAGGATTGTCGGGGTTGGCGCATGAAAAGCTCCGGCTTCGGGTTGTGTGAGGCAGTGTGACCACCGAGTGTTAAACTCGTTCCTATCTACCAACAAATGATAGCAAACAAAATGCCTGCTAAGAGAATTTGATTGCGAAACTGTTTCCTGAGCAGAATTTGATCGCAACCAGATTGTAATCAGTCCGGACAATGAAATTGCGATGATGATCGAAGAATGATGCCAATCATCTGTCCTGGTTGATCAATTCTGCCTCGCAAAGCACCTGATCGAGCCGATCCAACAGCAATTCACAATCTTCCCCACCAATTGTCAGTGGTGGCCGAATTTTTAGAACATTGTCAAACGGACCATCGGTGCCAATCAGGATGCGTTCCTTCCGCATCCGGTTGGCGACATAACCTGCAAGAGCTGTTGCCGGGCTTTTGGTCTTGCGATCAGACACCAACTCAACCCCCAGAAACAGCCCGCGTCCCCGCACATCGCCGATCAAATCATGGCTGGATTGCAATTTACGAAAGCCGGCGAGAAGCTGCGCACCGGTTTTTGATGCATTCTCCTGCAACCCTTCATCATCGACTATCTGCAACACCTCGGCACCGATCAGACACGCAAGAGTGGTCCCGCCGAAAGTCGAAAAAAACTCCATGCCATTGGCAAAGGACTCAGCGATTGCAGCCGTTGTCACGACAACGCCGATGGGATGACCATTCCCGACCGGCTTACCCAGAATGACCATATCCGGCGTGGCATTCTGTGTGGCAAAGCCCCAATAGACCTCTCCCAGACGCCCAAGCCCAGTCTGCACTTCATCAGCGATGCAAACACCGCCTGCTGCCCGTACTCTTTCATAGACGGCGGCCAGATAGCCAGCCGGTGGTTCAATCTGACCACCAACGCTAGGATAGCTCTCGGCGATAAAACCGCACAATTGATGGCCGCGGTCACAAAGAGCCATGAGCGCGCCATCGACAGACGCAGCGTATTTAGGGCCAGCGGCAAGATCATCATAGCCAAAGCGCCCCCGATAAGGGTCCGCCACCTCGACAGTTTGCACCCAGTCGGGCGCACCGCCGCCGCCCGGCCCGTTAAATTTATAGGGTGAAATGTCAATCGTGCCCGTCGTATGACCATGATAGCCGTGCTCCTGCACAATCATGCCTCTAGCCCCAGTATGCGCCCGCGCAAGACGCAGGGCCAATTCATTCGCCTCCGAGCCGCTGGTAACAAAATAGCAATGCGTCAAATCCTGGGGCAGACGTTTTTGCAATGCTGTGGCAAACTCAGCCTGCGCTGGATGCAAATAGCGTGTGTTCGTATTGATCAGCCCGAGCTGGCGGGAGGCGATCTCGCGCAAACGAGGATGCGCATGGCCAACATGCGGCACATTGTTATAGGCGTCGAGATGGGGACGGCCATATTCATCAAAGAGGTAGTGCCGCCAGCCCCGCATCAGCATCACTGGCCGGTCATATGATAATTTGAGATTTTTACCAAAGCTGGAACGGCGCGCGGCATGGACCTCACACTCGTCAATCTGTGGATAGAGAGTCGATTTGCCGGACAGTCCCAGTAACGGTGCCGGATTGGGATAAAGGGCAAGCTGATAGTCAAGATCATCCGGGTCAGCGGCACCGGGCCAGTCAAAATCACGCTCATCATCATAGCCGGCAAGCGCAAGGCCAAGCTGCAAGTGAAGATGCGGTTGCCACCCACCATTGACCGCTGGTGCGCCAAGACTGGCAAAGGCTGTACCAGCAGACAACATTTGGCCCGGGCTCAAACTGGTGATCGAATCAGGATCGAGGTGACCATAGAGGGAGAAAAAAACATCACCTGCATCTGTTTCATGACGCAAAATGACAACCCCTCCATAATCCAGCCTGTCCTGAAAATTGGCCGTGGCAACGACACTCCCCCGCAATGGGGCAGCGATCTGGCTGCCCTCCGGGGCAAAAATATCAATGCCAAGATGAATTGTCCGGCGCCCCTCAACCGGATGTGTGCCGGTAAGAAAAGCTGGCTCGGTATAGAGAAGCCGTGGTTCAGCGTAATAACCCACATGTGGCGTCGCCGCCCCGATGGCGGCGGGCACCAGCTTTCGCGCTTCTTCAGGGCTGAGAACCGTCGGGTTTTCAGGCAGGACAGCCTCAGCAAGAGCGCAGGAACAGCGCGGCCATGAGGTGCTGTCGCCCGGAAATTCAGTGGTAAAAATGGGTGCCAAATCAGCTTGCCTGTCATCCAACCAAGCCAGAACCCCAGAGGCATGATTAACAACCGGGAAACCAGCGGCCAGATGCAAACGCCGTTTCACCATTGCAAACGGCCAATCGCGAACCTCATTCAAAAAACTTAACGCAGGTGCCTCGGTTATCGTCACATAGGGATCATCCGGTGAATGCTGCTTCATCATCGCGGCATTGACAACGCTGACCGCAAGCCGGGTCAGCAGCAACGGATAGAGAAGCGCCAACTCGCCTGTGCTGAAAGGGTGCACATTGTGATAACCACGAACCAACGCGCATAGCATGTCCAATGGACGGCGCTGTCCGAGAACCAAATATGCTGCCGCTGTGGCAAGGTCGCAGATTGCCGGCGCCAGCGTCATATCACCAAAATCAATCACACCACTGCAATGGGGGCCGGTCAACGATGGCTGGGCGAGTAAATTGTAATCGTTTCCGTCACAATGAATCGGGGCTCGACTCAGACATAATAATTCACTTTCACATTCATTTTCAAAATACTGAAATATATGTTTTATAAAGGGTTTTAATTTCTCATTTTGAAGCAAATCAATATGCGCCATCGCCCAATGGGGGCGCATCGGATGCCATTTCAAATCACGCAACAAAGCGGTATGCTCAAAATTCACCAAAGCCTTCGTCAAACGCGCCAAAACCCCGCCTGTCTGTTCCATCAGCTCAACTGTATGAGGCCTCAGCGAACCGTAGGGCACACCCGACAAGGCGGTGATCAGCCAAACTATTCGGTGTTTACCGTCACGGTCCGGCCAAATGATAGACTCTGCGCCAGCAGAAGATTTTTCGACCCGGGGAACCGGTAAATCAGGGTCAACATCACGCACATGATTCAGCGCCGCAATCTGCATCTCGACGAGCCCCGTCTCACAATCAGGACGCATGATTTTCAGCACCCAGCGCATCTCACCCTTCACCTCAACGGCGAGGTTCAGATCGTACTCGCCATCAAGACGTTGCAGGTCGGCGGTGATACCGTAATCTGCCGCCAGCAATTCCTGCCAATGGCTGCACTCTGCTTTGCTCAACATGACCTTCAACCCCTGTCACATAGATTTTTCTAGACCGCCACTGTTGCCACTGCCGCCCTTCACATACAGGCCAATGATACCCACCTTGACTAGGCATAGGATAGGCGAAAACATGACGCATTATTTTCTAACAGGCGCAAGCGCAGGAATCGGCGCCGCATTGGCCAAACGCCTGTGTGAAAATGGCCATAAGGTGAGTGCTGTGGCACGGCGGCAAGACCGGTTGGCATCGATGGCAGCCGAAATCCCAAACTTCTGGGCCACAGGCTGTGATGTAACCATGGCCGATCAGCTCGCCGAGAGCGTCGCCGCCGCCGAGACTGCACAGGGCGGCATTGATGTTGCCATTCTTAATGCCGGGATCTACCAGCCGCAGGACGGTAGCACCATCGATCCGGCGATTTATGCCAACCACATGGATGTCAATTATATGGGCGTGGTCAACGCGTTGGCCGCAATTGTGCCCCGTATGATTGCGCGTGGTGGCGGACAAATTGTCGTGATTTCATCTGTCGCTGGCTGGCGTGGTCTGCCGAAGTCAGCAGCTTATGGCCCCACCAAGGCTGCGCTGATCTCACTTGCCGAATCTCTCTATTTTGATCTGCAGCCAAAAAACATTAGGCTGCAGGTGATCTGTCCGGGGTTTGTCGAGAGCGAGGCAACAGCGGTGAATGACTTTGAGATGCCGGGCTTGATGACAGCTGATGCGGCGGCACAGGCCATCATCGATGCAATGGCGAAGAATGATTTTCTGGTGCATTTCCCCAAATCCTTTACCCGCAGCATGGCATGGCTACGCTTTCTGCCTGATAAATGGTTTTTCAGGATTGTTGGCAAACGCACGGGATATAGCTGATGGCAAAATCGCATCAAAAACTGATCGAAGCCTATGTCAAAGCCTTCACCTCGCTTCGCCCGGGAAACATTGACACGCTGCTGGCGCTTGTCGAGATTGATGTGGTTTTCGTTGACCCTTTCAACAAACTTCGCGGCAAGGCTGCTTTTGGCGCTGTCTTTGAACATATGTTCGAAACCACGATTGAACCTCAATTCACCGTTTCCGACGTCGCCCATTCTACAGTGAGAGATCGGCACGTTACCTATCTGCGGTGGCAGATGACAGCACGCACAAAAGGATGGCCATCAGTGTCACTGGAACTTGAGGGGATGAGCGAGATACATATCGGTGACACCGGGCTTGTCTCGCATCATATCGATCATTGGGACAGTGCGAGCCAGCTCTTGTCAAAATTGCCATTCATCGGGGCGCTGGTACGCCAAATTATGCGGATTTTTGTTGTGAGAACAAACTAGGGTAGTGGACGAAAACTGATCAGTACCTCACCCAGCTTGATTCCCCACTTCGACACAACCGCGCGGTTGATCAATATCCCTGCGTCCTGCAACACCATGACATCATCGAATGTCACTGAAACTTTGCGGCCATAGAGCGGGAGCCGGAATTTGTAGCGCCAGCTCAGCATGTTGTCACTGAGGCAGCCAGTTGCATGCCCGATCACATCAGCACATGCACCAGTGTAGCGTCCGTTACCAACCTTTGTGACATCCCATCTGCGCATTTCCGTCTCGCCATCATCATAGATAAAGCTCTCATCAAGCTGAAAACCGTGTTCTGTTCGCCGCCCCGTGACGGCGACATGAAACTGACGGCGCAAGCTTCCAAACCGGTCAATAAAAACACCATACGCCACCAGCTTTCCGGAAAAGTAAGCGGCAGGTTCAAAAACGGGGACAGTCAGTTTCTCGGTCATGATGCGGCTATCTGTGCATCAAGAGCATCTGTTTGACATCAATGATGCCGCCACGAAATCCACCCTCACAATAAGCCAGATACAGCTCCCACATGCGCTTGAACCGGACATCGAATTTACCGGTAGCCAGTTCTGGCCAGGCCTCGTTAAATCTCTCGCGCCATTGCGCCAATGTTTTCGCATAATGCAGCCCATAGCCATGCTCCTCAACCAGCGCCAGCCCCGCCGATTGCAGTGGCGATTGCAAAACAGGGAGTGATGGCAGCATGCCTCCCGGGAAAATATAGCGCTGAATAAAATCTGGATCCCGGCGGTAGGCATCAAAAGCTGTATGATCAATCGTAATCGATTGGATGGCGGCCCGCCCACCCCGCTTCAGAAGGCCAGAGACAGCATTGAAATAAGTCTCCCAATAGGCCTGTCCAACGGCCTCGAACATCTCAATGGAGACAATCTTATCATATTTGCCGCTTAACTCACGGTAATCCACAAGCCTGACATCGGCACGATCGGCGAGCCCTGCCTCATGAATGCTTTTTTGGGCAAAGTCATGCTGTTCCTTTGAGATGGTGATTCCGGTGACTTTTGCACCGATGGTCGAAGTCACATATTTGGCAAAACCACCCCATCCGCAGCCAATCTCGAGGACATGATCATCGGGTTTGATATCGGCAAGCTCGACAAGGCATTGGTATTTATTGATTTGGGCCCGCGAGAGGTCATCATCGTCATTTTTGAAGACGGCGGAGGAATAGGTCATGGTGCGGTCAAGCCAGGCACCGTAGAAGTCATTTCCAAGGTCGTAATGATAGGAAATGTTGCGTGCCGACCCAGCTTTGTTGTTACGCCGCAGCAGGTGAAGGAGCTTTAACCCAAGACGACGCATCGAATTCGCCCGGAGCGCAATCTCCAGATAACTGTCATGCACGACCGCAAACTCGATCAGTTTCGGCAAGTCAGAGCTGGTAACCTCGCCATCGATTATGGCCTCGCAAAACCCCATTTTGCCATTACGCAACACCTTGCCCACAGCATTTGCTGAGTGAAATTTGACATTACAAGATGGGCCGGGCCCGCTACCTTTGTAGGTCTGCTCACTGCCATCCGGCCATGTGACACAAATCTCACCATACTGAGTCCGTGCGACAATAGCCTCCAGAACATCCTGTTTTCTATTTTCGAAAAATCCAGTCATACTCACGCCAGTAACAACCCTCTACTTGCCAGACCTTGCTTCGGACCATGCCGCAGGCGGCTCTGGTCGCCGGTGGAACGGTACCTTCTTTATCCAAAGTTTTACAGCCTCAAAATGAATAGACATCAACGGACGCAAGGGCCATTGGCCGGTTTTGCAGAGACCTGTGACGATGCCCCATGTTGTCATCCGCTCAGGTAGTCCGCGCAATGTCGCGGTAAGCCGCGCGCTGCCATTGCTGAGGTAGCGCATCAGAAGCCTCACTGGCGCATCTGAACCGCCGGCCCGGATCATCAGCCGATATTCCCCATCCATTGGAAAAAATGGCGAGACATGAAAGAGTTTTGTCGCCTGCAGAACCGCACCATCATGCCCCGGCCTTCCAGCATAAGAATGCACATCGCCGAAAGTATTATGGACCTCATAGATCAACAGCGCGTCCTGGCCATCACCATCGCGCAGCACATAGACTGAGACCGGATTAAAAACAACGCCGAGGATGCGTGGAAACGTCAAGAGATAGACTGACGCGATGGCAACATCCGGGCAGAGCTCTGCAGCAAGACGGCGGGCATAAGCGGCAAGTGGCTCAATTGGGGTGCTGTGGCGGTAATTAGGCCCGTAATCACGCTGCGCAAAAGACAGCAGGTTGAAACGGTCGACCGAGAATAATATTGATTGCCGGTTCGCGGCATTGAGGTCATCGAGATCAATCCAGATCGACAGCCCTTTGCGCCGCAGAAAATGTGACGGCGTTCCATGGCGTGTGTGATGTATCTGCGATAGCACAAGAGCGCAGGCTGACATCAGGCGATCTCTCTTTCCTCTTCATCATGCATTGGATAGGCAGCAACCTCACTTTGCCACGGGATTTCAATGTTCAGCGAGCGGGCAATCGCGACGGCCGATTTCAGCCCATCCTCGTGAAAACCATACCCAGTCCATGCGCCGGCAAAGAACAGATTGTCATGTCCTTGTATTTCAGGCAATCGCGCCTGCGCAAGAATGGCCCGCTCATCGAAAACGGGATGATCATAGCTGAACTCCCCATGAACAAGTGAAGAGTCGGGTTCAATATGCGGGTTGAGAGTCTCATAGAGTGGATAGGCCTGATCAATCGACTGTAGGCGGTTCATCCAATAGGTCAGGCATAATCCACCATCGTGATCCGCTCCGGTCACATAATTCCATGAGCCCCACGCGGCCCGACGTTTTGGCATTAAAACCGGGTCAGAATGCAGGATGGCCCGGTTTTCCTGAAATCGGAAGCTGGACAATATTTCACTCTCAAGATTGCTTGCGTCGGTGATCAGTGCCAGCGACTGATCGGCATGCGCTGCGAGGATCACCTTGTCAAACCAGACATCCCCCTGTCCAGCAATACTGAGGACAACGCCGCCCTGTGCCCGGCGCAACCCGGTGATGTGCGTTGATTTATGTGCATTTGGTCCCAGAGCTTTGACGATCCGCCCGACATATTCGCGTGAACCGCCTGTAACCGTCCGCCATTGAGGACGGTCAACAAAATTGAGTAGTTTATGATTTTCCAAAAATCTCATATACGAGCGCACCGGGAAATCCAGCATCATTCCCGAAGTGCAGGACCAAATGGCAGCCCCCATTGGCAATAGATGGTCCGCAACAAATGCTTCGCTATACCCCTGTCTTGTGACAAAAGCACCAAGGCTCTCATTGGCTGGGCCATCATAGGCAGTGCGTGGTGCAGAACGATAAAAACGCACCAGTTCGGCAAGCATCGACCAATAGCGTGGCTGGGTAAAGTTCGCGGGTTGTGCGAGTAGACCTCTGATTGAACCCTCATATTCGCGTCGGCCACCATCCAGCGACACGGCAAAACTCATATCCGTGTCCTGAGTGGCAACGCCAAGATGCGAAAACAGCCTGACAAGATTTGGATAATTCAACGGGTTATAAACGATAAAACCTGTGTCAACCGGCACCTTTACGCCGTCAAAATCAGCCTCAACCGTGTTGCTGTGTCCACCAAATCTACTGTTATTTTCAAATAGATGAACATCGGCATTGTCTTTTAGGAGATAAGATGCCCCGAGGCCGGATATGCCCGAACCAATAACCGCAATGCGCATTTTACGTCCTTGTTATTGCACAACTGCAAACCCGGTGGCACCCGATGGGAACAGTCGTTGTTTTCCCTTGTCTCGTATATAGTGACAGATTGTCGCAATCAATAGATTTGATCGAATGTTATTAATAAAAAATTAACGAGGGTATAAAAATGATCCGTAACATTGGAATTTCCCGCGACAATCAGGATGTGTTCGCCGTTGATATATGGAATGGCGCCTTATCTGCTACCATCCTGAGTTGGGGTGCGGTGGTTCATGATCTCCGACTGGCCGGGCACGAGGCACCGCTTGTTCTGGGCTTTAAAAAATTTAGACACTACCCCCGTTATTCCCCTTACTTTGGTGCAATTGTCGGACGTTATGCCAACCGAATCAACAACGGTCGAGCAACAATTGCTGGCAACCAACACCAATTCGACACCAATTTTCTTGGCAAACATTGCCTGCACGGCGGCAAAACAAGCTATGGTGTTCGCGATTGGGTGCTGAGCGATCACGCGCATGATTTTGTGGAATTACGCCTGACTGACCCCGATGGCATGATGGGGTTTCCGGGCAAGGTTGATTTGTGCGCACGCTATGAAATCACTGACGGGGCCACTCTGGCACTGAGCATAACCGCCAACTGTGATGCCCCCACCCTTTTCAATCCGGCACATCACAGCTATTTCTGCCTCGACGACAGCAACGATATCCGTGGCCATGAAATCTGCATCTCCGCCGATCATTATTTACCGGTCGATGACGAATTCATCCCAACAGGAGAGATTGCCCCGGTGACTGGCACGCGCTTTGATTTGCGAACGCCGGGATTAATCGGCGATACCGGGTTTGACCATAATTTCTGTCTTGGCAGGGCACAGGCTCCGTTGCGCCAGGTGGCAAGCGTTCGCAGCCCAAAATCAGGCATTGGTATGCAAGTGGCAACCACCGAACCGGGGCTGCAATTATACACGGGTCACAAGCTGGGCCCCCCGGTGACTGGCCTTATCAAACAACTTTACGGCCCTTTTTCAGGCCTGTGCCTTGAGCCACAAGTCTGGCCAGATGCGCCAAACAACCCGCATTTTCCTGACGCATCGTTGCAGCCTGGCGATGTTTACCATCAACAAACAACCTTTGCATTTCATCGCGGTTAGACTATTCCTTTACAATTATAACGGCCCAACGATCCATTTAATCTACCACAAATGAGAGCCGACAATGATCTACAATAAACTGGGTTCCACCGATATTGATGTGAGCGCCATATGCCTTGGTTCCATGACCTGGGGATCGCAGAACACCACCGAGGAAGGCCACGCGCAGATTGATATGGCGCTGGAACGTGGCGTCAACATCATCGACACTGCAGAGATTTATCCGACAACACCAATGTCAGTTGAAACACAGGGTGACACCGAGCGGGTGATCGGTGAATGGGTCGCCAAATCAGGGCGTCGTGACGATGTCCTGATCGCAACCAAGGTCGCAGGCAACGGATTTAAGAATTTACGCGGTGGTGGACCAATCACGCCTGAGATCATTTCCATTGCTGTCGAAAACTCACTGACCTCACTACAGACAGAATACATTGATCTCTATCAACTTCATTGGCCCAACCGCGGCTCCTACATGTTCCGACAGAACTGGCATTACGATCCAACGCAGCAGAACAAGCAGGAGACGCTTGATCACATGGCCGAAGTCCTCAATGCGTTGGACAAATTGCAAAAACAGGGAAAGGTCCGGTATTTCGGACTATCAAATGAAAGCACATGGGGAACAGCACAATGGTTGCGTATGTCCGAAGACCGCGGCCTGCCGAGGGTGATGTCTCTGCAAAATGAATACAGCCTGCTCTGCCGGCTTTATGACACCGACCTTGCTGAACTGTGCCACAACGAACAGGTCGGGCTTTTTGCGTTCTCCCCCATTGCCTGCGGAATGTTGAGCGGTAAGTATCAGAACGGAGCAATTCCTGATGGATCACGACGGTCCATAGGTCCCGAATTGGGTGGACGGGTCAATCCACGGGTCTGGCCAGCAATCGACGCCTATCTTGATATTGCCAAACGGCACGAACTGGATCCAAACCAGATGGCGCTTGCGTGGGCGCTAACAAGGCCAGCAATGATGTCACTGATCATCGGCGCGACCACTTTGGCTCAGCTTGACTGCCTCCTTGGCTCTGTCGATGTCACCCTATCCGACACAGTGATGGAAGAAATCGAGGCTGCGCACAGGGCGCATCCCATGCCCTTTTAATGGCTTTTGCACTCGACCTCCGTATTGAGGCTGACAGTCTGCTGGTTGGGCGGCATGCCGAATTTCAGGTGCGGCTTGTCGATGATGAACGGTTTTTCTGGGCGCTCCTGATCCCCGAATGTGAGGGCATTGTCGAACTGCATGACCTTGATCCGAAAACAAATGCCGATCTCATGCAACTCGCAGCAGCGCTCGGAGCTGCTTTAAAGCGTGCAACCGGCGCCAAAAAGATCAACACGGCCACAATCGGTAATGTCGTATCGCAGTTTCACCTGCATGTGATCGCCAGACACGCGCATGATGAAAGCTGGCCAGCCCCTGTCTGGGGACAGGGCACAACCGTCACTCTCCTTCCGGAAACCAAGGCAAAGCGGCTGGAAATTCTTGGCGAGTTTCTGACAAGGCTTTGCTAGACTGTCAAAAGATGGGGCGGCAACTGGTGCGTACCGTCAGTTGTCAAACCAAGTGGCCACACCGAAACAACCGCAGATAACGGCAACCGGTCAAAAAGATGTGGAAACAACTGACCGCCACGTGACTCCTCCCAGACTATATTGATCGCGACCGCATCAACCTCGACCAAAACAAGGTCGTCCTGGCCAGCAAAATGCAGATGCGCTGTTTCCGCCACCTGATCAGCACTCGAGAAATGGATGTAGCCATCAGCAAGATCAATCCCGGCACCGTCAAAAAAACCGGTTGCCTCAGCCTGTTGCCAGATTTGGGCCGGACATATTTTGTAGATCATCGTCATTCACAACCTCCAACCTGTGCATCTGTGCATATTAAAATTTGTGTCTGAATGTCGCACGAGGCGGCACAAGGCTTGACCAACCTGCAATTTTTATGGCTTTTTCACAAGAAGATGATCTGGTTACAGGTACTTTTATGGCTCCCTCCCCGCCTCATACACCGAGATTCAAACAGTCGCTGACAATCTGGCCGCACCGGTCATTGTCAAAGCGCGGGTTTGTGATTGTTATGGCAGCGCTCGGCAGCCTCGCCTTTTTTATCGGTCTTGGGTTCTTCCTGCTTGGCGCGTGGCCGGTCATTGGCTTTTTGGGGCTGGAAATTCTGGTTGTCTGGGGTGCGTTCAAGCTAAATTACAGAGCGGCAAAGCAACGCCAGAAGTTGACCGCAACTGAGCGTGAACTAATCGTCGAAAACGTGGCTCCATCTGGCGAAACTGACATTATTCGCATGTCGGCAGACTGGCTGCGTGTCGAAGTCACCCCAAAGGAACCACCGGAAATGTCATCACGCTATCGCCAACGGGTTTACGTCACCTCACACGGCAAACGTACAGAAATTGGTGGTTTTCTTCATCCCGTTGAGACGTCCGGTCTCGCTGCTGAGATATCAACCATGCTTGAGCGTGCGCGTGATGTTCGGACTCAGACCAGTGAGTCTGGCCTCAGGTAAAATCAGGGTGCACCATACAGTGTCATCGAAACCCAGCAAGGGTTTGAGTTTCACCGGTGTTGCCTAAAACCAGTGCGCCAAAAAAAGGCGTGAATTTTATTATCGGACAGGTCACACTGCGGCAATGGAATTCATGGACCCTCTGAAACTGGCCTTTGCGATGCTAATGGCCCTAGATCCCGAACTTATGAGCATCATTTCACTGTCCCTGGTGGTCAGCTTTACCGCTGTTGGCGCAGCGCTGGTAATAGGTCTACCGATTGGCGCGTTATTGAGCAGTTACCGCTTTCCGGGCCGGTGGGCCATCATCACCGTCAGCAACACCTTTCTCGGCATGCCTCCAGTTGTTGTCGGCCTTTTCATCTATGTTCTGATTTCGCGCGCTGGCCCGTTTGGCTGGCTCGGCATTCTCTACACAAGCTACGCAATGATGCTGGCACAGTTCGTTCTTGTTTTGCCGATCTCGATTGCTCTTTCACGACAGGTTTTCGAAACATTGAACAATGAATACACGCCGCTCTTTCTGTCCTTGAGGACGAGCAAACTCAATCGCGTACTTGTGCTGATCAGCGAGTCGCGGATCGCGCTGATCACCATTGCTCTCGCCTGCTTTGGACGTGCCATTTCCGAAGTTGGTGCCGTGATGATTGTGGGGGGCAATATACGCCATTCAACGCGTGTGATGACAACAGCAATCGGACTTGAAACATCACGCGGTGAACTGGCGAAGGCACTGGCGCTCGGCGTGGTACTGCTGGCCATCGCACTAAGCGTCAATATCGCCAGTCAGATGATTCGATCAAAATTTGAAAGAAACATCATAAATGATTGATATTAGTAATATTTTAATTGTTCAAACCAGAGATTTAACTGTTGTCAGAAATGGCAAGACATTGCTGGACAGGGTCAATCTGGATATTGAACGCGGTAGCCTGACCATGCTTCTTGGGCATAACGGTGCGGGCAAATCGGTCCTTTTGAGAACATTGCATGGCCTGATGACAAAGACCGATGGCCAAATAAACGGACCACCTGCCAAGCGGCAGAAAATCGTGTTCCAGAAGCCGATATTGTTACGCCGAAGCGCGCGCAAACATTTTCATTTTGTTTGTCCGGGCTGTCCCGACAAAGACACCGAGGCCTGGTTTGCCCATGCCGGTTTACAAGCGCAGATGGACACACATGCGCATCAGCTTTCCGGTGGTGAGCAACAGAAATTGGCTTTGATCGGCGCGCTGGCCAGTCAGCCAAGTCTGTTGTTTCTTGATGAACCCACATCGCATCTGGATTATGAATCGACAACGGCTATCGAACAGATGATCCATGACGCTCACGCAAATGGCACAACAATTATCATGACAAGTCATAACCGCGCGCAGGCCGAACGCCTCGCACAACAGGTACTGTTCATCCATGAAGGCCAGTTATTGGAAAGCCGGGCGGCGGCAGATTTTTTTCATAAACCCACAGACCCCATCGCTGACAATTTTCTGAATCATCTGTGACAAGCGACTTGCCGCCCTCCTGCGATCAGGCCATATTGCAGCAATAGAAATGCCCATTTCAGTTTCACGCTTGTTTTTTTAGGTAGCCCGATGATCATCAAGATTTTTATCAGAACATTCCCCTCGGCTGAAGAATGTGAATTGTTCGAGTCCATTCTCCAAACACGCTGGCCATCCCTTCTGGAAGCCGTGTCAAATGTGCGGTTTCGCGCCATAAAGAATGACCAGACACCTCATGTGAGCACGGTCATCTGGGAATTTCCGGATGAAGAAACACAGCATATGATCGAAAAAATGATAGTCGACAATATCCAGAAATTCACCCAGACCTTGTCACCAAAAACCATGTCGGTGACTGGCAAAACACTTATGACACTCGGCAGTCTCGAAGATTAGACCAGAAACATCTGCTGACTGGTAATGGCTTAGGTGTTAACGAAGATCGATCAAGCCCTATCCTGGCAACTCTGCTGGGGGCCAGCGATCTGGTCACACGCCTGAAAATCGGTTAGCGTTTACCTATTGCCAAATTTTATCCTGATCATAAGCAGTGGATGGTTGCTGGATAAAGGCAAGGCGGGGAAAGCGTTATATGAGTGACGATCGAAAAATCATAGTTCTGACAGGCGCAAGTCGGGGTATTGGGCATGCCACAGTAAAGCGCTTCTCGATGGAGGGATGGCGGGTGATCACCTGCTCGCGCTATGGATTCCCGGAAAACTGTCCCTGGGAAGCAGGGCCAGAGGATCACCTGCAGATTGATTTGGAGTCTCAGGAGGATGTGATGCGCGGTGCCGGCGAACTGCTTGAGCGGCTGGATGGCAAGCCCCTGCACGCGCTCGTCAATAATGCCGGAATCTCGCCAAAATCCAACGATGGCACACGGCTTGACAGCCTAACAACGCCGATGACCGCCTGGCAGCAGGTGTTTCAGGTTAACGTCTTTGCCCCGATCATGATGACAAAGGCCTTTGTCGAGCCATTGCAGCGTGGCAAGGGAGCTGTTGTCAACGTCACCTCGATTGCTGGCAGCAGGGTGCATGATTTTGCCGGTTCCGCCTATGCAACCTCCAAGGCGGCGCTTGGCGCCCTCACCCGTGAGATGGCCTCTGACTTTGGCAAGCTGGGAATACGTGTGAATGCGATTGCCCCCGGGGAGATCATGACAGACATTCTGAGCCCCGGCAGCGAGGAGACCATCCTGCCGCAGATCCCTCTGGGTCGCTTTGGCACACCTGATGAGGTTGCCGAAACAATCTTTTTCCTGTGCAGTGACGCTGCGCAATATCTCAATGGCTCTGAAATTCATATCAATGGTGGTCAGCACGTCTGAGTAGCGCCGTAAGGAAAGATGATCCCATGAATTTTGATGACAGCACCTCCGGTAACTCGCCAGCCAGCCGTGACATCGCCTTTCACCTGCATCCCTACACAAACCCGTCACTGCTACGCGAGTCTGGACCGCATATCATGGCGCGCGGTGACGGCGTGTTTGTGCATGATGACAATGGCCAGAAATTCTATGAAGGGATGAGCGGGCTTTGGTGCACATCGCTTGGCTTTTCCGAACCGGAGCTCGTCGAGGCAGCCATTACACAGTTGAGGACCCTGCCGTTTTATCACAGCTTTGCGGGAAAGACCGTCAATCCGGCAATTGACCTTGCAGAAATGCTGATAAAATCGGCGCCACCAGCAGGGCGCAACAGCCAGATGAGCAAGGTTCAATTCGCTGCGTCTGGTTCCGAGGCAAATGACACCGCCATAAAGATAGTCTGGTATTACCATGCCGCCAAAGGCACGCCTGAAAAGCGCAAGATCATCAGTCGCAAACGCGGCTATCATGGTGTCACCATCGCTGCTGCCAGCATGACAGCATTACCCTACGCCCAGGATGGCTTTGGCCTGCCGCTGGATTTTGTCAAACACACAACAACCCCTGATTACTATAACGGTGCTCTAGAGGGCGAGAGTGAGGCCGATTTCGTTGCGCGCTGTGCCGCTGAATTGGAGGCATTGATCCTGGCCGAGGGACCAGAAACAGTCGGCGCCCTGTTTGCGGAGCCGGTGATGGGTGCTGGCGGCGTGATTATCCCGCCAGCCGGTTACTTTGCCACCATCCGGGAGGTGCTGCATAAATATGATGTTCTGCTGGTTGCAGACGAGGTTATCTGTGGTTTTGGCCGAACCGGCAATATGTGGGGCTCACAGACAATGGATGTACAACCGGACATGTTGACCTGTGCCAAGGCTCTGTCGTCAGCCTATCTGCCGATCTCGGCGGTAATGATGTCCGACCATGTTCATGGCCCACTTGCGGAACAGGCCGAACAGCTGGGAATTTTCGGACATGGTTACACCTATTCGGCACATCCGGTCTGTGCCGCTGTGGCCCTACGCACCCAGCAACTGATTGCAGAGCGGGATATCATCGGGCATGTTCGCCGGATTGCACCGGCTTTCGCTACGCGTGTTGAGCGTTTTGACAGGTTTGATTTCATCGGCAATGTCCGCGCCATAGGATTAATTGGTGCGATGGAATTTTGCACTGACAGAAGCAGTGGGGGAAAATTTGATCCCTCACATAAGATCGCTGCCAAAGCAGTTGCCAAGATACAGGAACATGGCGTGATCCTGCGGGCGCTACCCGGTGATATTGTCGGTTTCTGTCCCCCCCTGATTATTTCCGAAGACGAGCTTCATGATTTGTTTGATCGGGTTGAGTTGGCGATGGACGCCATGCAGTCAATCGCTGATGAGATTCGAACATAGATTTGTTTAGGCAGGTCTGAACATGAGCATTGCCTCACTGCACGACATTCTGGGATCGGCACGAACCGGGCGTTATGGCATTGTCGGCTTTGTCGTTCTGGGCTGGGAGGATGCGCTGGCTTATGTCGCGGCTGCCGAGGCCCTGCAAACTCCAATTATCTTGCAGGCAGGTCCCGGCTTCCGGCGGCATATGCCGGTAGAGGTGTCCGGCCCCATGTTCAGGCATCTGGCGGAAAAAGCTTCAGTACCGATTGTTTGTCATATCGACCATGCGACCAGCTTTGAGGAATGCGTGGCTGGCATTGATCATGGGTTTTCCTCTGTCATGTTTGACGGCTCACGCCTCGCGCTAGACGAGAATATCGAAAAAACTGCAAAAGTAGTTGAGCTTGCGCACCGTCATAACGTGTCAGTAGAGGGTGAAATCGGCTTTGTTGGCTATGATTCCGGGGAAGAATCGGAAATGACCATTCCCAGCGATGCAGCGCGATTGGCATCCGAGGCAGGGCTCGACGCACTGGCCGTTTCGGTTGGCAATGTGCATCTCCAGCAGGCAAAAAAAGCCGACATCAATCTACACCGTCTGGAAGAAATTGAAGCGGTTGTTTCCTGCCCATTGGTGATACATGGTGCATCCGGTGTGCCAGTGGAGATGCGACGGCATCTGGCAACGCGAACTGGAGTCTGCAAATTCAACATAGGCACCGAGTTCCGCCAGTGTTTTGGCACTGCGCTTCGCTCAGTGCTGGCAACAGAAACAGAGTTGTTTGATCGGATCTCCATTCTGAACAAGACCTGCGAGCCTCTACAGGCCATTGCCGAGCAGGCAATTGAAAATTTGCGCCCAAGTAATGATGACTAATTGCTTTAGATTTGATAATTAATTCACTGTTAAATATAGGATTATGATATGCATTTTGATCCACGAAACGACAAATGCCCGCTGCCATACTCACCCTTCAAATCCTGTACCGTGCCGCGGCCAATTGGCTGGTTGTCGACAATTTCATCTAAGGGAGTGGTCAATCTGGCACCCTATAGCCAATGGCAAAATCTGACCTTTGACCCACCAATGGTTATGTTTGCTGCAAATCAAATGAGCAGTGGTGAGCGCAAACACACCGTTGTCAACGCCGAGGAAACGGGCTGGTTTGTTTGGAACATGGCGACCTATGACCTGCGCGAGGCTGTCAATATCTCGGCGATGGAACTGCCTGCCGACATCAATGAATTTGAACGCGCTGGTGTCACCCCGATCAGCAGCATTGATGCCCCCTGCCCACGCGTCAAGGAAAGCCCAGCACATTTCGAATGTCGCTATATGTCAACCCACAGGTTGCGTGGCAACTCCTCGCACGGCTGGGTTGAGGTGGTCTATGGAGAGGTTGTCCGCATTCATGTCGATGATGATGTAGTGACACCAGACGGCAAGCTGGACATCCCCCGCATCAAGCCGTTAGCCCGGCTTGGCTATTATGACTATACAGCGGTAACAGACGTGTTCGAGATGCGGATTCCAGGAGCATCAGGAACTGCAGCCGCTGGTTTGGAGGGCAAATCAGACTGAAGAAGCCGCAACTGTCTTTTTAGCCATCATCCTGACCGGCAAATTCACTTGAAGGTGCCCACAGATTGATGCCCGCGTCATCGGCCAACTTGTCAATTTTGGCAAGTTCATCAGTGCTGAAATCAAGATTTTTGATGCAAGCAATGCAGTCACGGATCTGATCGCTGGTTCGCGCGCCAATCAATGCTGTCGTGATCTGGCCCACGGGCTGCGCGCGCAGCACCCAGGCCAGCGCCATCTGCGCCAATGTCTGACCACGCTCGGCAGCGATGCTGTTCAGCCCACGTATCCGTTCCATGGTCTCTGGCTTGATAAAACTGCTTGAGAGCGAGCTATTGTCACTGACCCGGCTTGTAGCCGGGATATCAACAAGATATTTTGATGTCAGCATCCCTTGCGCCAGCGGTGAAAATGCGATTGACCCGGCGCCAACATCGCCCAACGTCTCCAGCAAACCATCTGCCTCAAGCCACCTGTTGATCATCGAATAGCTTGGTTGATGAATTAGCAGCGGCACACCCATCTCGCGGAGTATTGCCGTAGCCTCCCGCGTGCGTTGACTGTTGTAAGACGAAATACCCACATATAACGCTTTGCCAGCGCGCACGGCTTGTGCAAGCGCACCCATTGTCTCCTCAAGAGGTGTTTCTGGATCAAAACGGTGCGAATAGAATATATCAACATAATCCAGCCCCATCCGGGTCAATGATTGGTCGAGACTGGCCAGCAAATATTTGCGGCTGCCCCACTCTCCATAGGGTCCGGGCCACATATCATAGCCAGCCTTCGTTGAAATGATCATCTCGTCACGATAGGGAGCCAGATCCTGTGCCAGTATCTGGCCAAATGCCATCTCAGCACTCCCATGCGGTGGACCATAATTATTCGCCAGATCAAAATGGGTAATACCAGCGTCAAAAGCGGTCAGACACATATCTCGCTTGGTTTCATGCGGAGTGGTCCCGCCAAAATTGTGCCATAGGCCGAGGGAGATGACAGGCAATTTCAACCCACTGCGACCGCAGCGGCGGTAGACCATGCTGTCATATCTATCCGCGTTGGCCTGATATTGCGTTTCCATGCTCATAAACTGTCTCCGTGATAAAAATGGTTGGTCTGAACTGCTGTTAAAATAGCGGCAAACCCAGCCAAATAAAACAGCGTTGCTGCCGCATCAGCATTTTCCAAGGGTAAAATTTATGGCAGATTGACCAGGGAGCCAATCAAATGCAGTGGATTTCTGTTTTGCGATGAAATTTTTACAGCGAATGCGGCGTTTTACGATTGAGCGCAAGATCAATCAGACTTACGCGAAAAGGCTGGCGGCAAAGGGCAGTCGACCCGAGGGCGTTTTCTGGAATTCAGAAGCCAATCAGATCAACCGCTTCGTGACTCTGCTTGCCCTGATAGATACAGTAACTGTTGACGGGCCTATCACGGGCAAGGCTGGATACCCTGTTTCAATTGCAGAGATCGGCTGCGGCTACGGAGCGCTTTATCGCTATCTGCAGCAAAGAGATGCGCCTGACCGATGGCGCTATCACGGTGTCGATATCAACCCCGCGATGATCGCCGCCTGTCGACGGAATTTTCCAAAAGAAATTGCCCACTTTATGGTTGCCGACAGGCCACAGTATGAGGTTGATTTCAGTGTCTTTTCCGGAACCTATAATCTGACGCCGGTTGAAGATTGTGAGCAATGGCTTGGCTATATCCTTCAAGGGCTGCAGAGTTGCTGGACACTTTCACGCCGGGGCATGGTGCTCAACTTCCTGTGCGCGCCAGAAGCTAGGATCAGCAAGAAAATCTACTACACCACCAGGCAAGATTTCATTACTGCGGCAACCCGGCATTTTGGGCCAACGATCGCAGTGCCTACCAAAAATGTTGCCGGTGATTTCAGCTTTCTGATCAGCCGCGACTCGTAATCATGCCGACTGCGGCATGGCGACTAGTTGAAAATCTGTCCTAGATCATAGATCACAATGGCAATTTCCGACTCCAGCGGGAAAGACAGCATGCCCATCACATCATAACCAAGCAATGCGGGCATGATGTAAAAGCGAATCATAAACAGGAACCACGCGACGTAGAGTGGGCGCAACCGGTCAATGAGAAAAGATGGTGTAAGCCGGGACATAGCCTTGATCATTGGGTCTGTCACTTTGACGAAGGCCCGCATGAAAAAGAAATCAGAATTTTCCGAGACAAAAATCGCCATGCCGAACCGCCCAATCAGCGTCCACATGGCGGCACCGATGATATAATCCAGAATGGCGACATAACTGGCAAAGCCACCAACCATTTTTATATACTCCCCATCTTTCTGCAGCATTCGAGCCCACGGTCCATAAGGACCGTTCAAGCACTTAATTTATTTTGCCCTGTTACCCACAATTTAGACACAAAAATGGGGCGGGAGAAAGCCCCGCCCCACCATTATCGGATCGCCTCCGACTATTTGTTTGATCCTACTGAGATCCGTCCAGAACCGCCTTGCCCTTAGGCACACGGATCTCGTCAACCATCCTCTGTGTCTCTTCATCAGGCTCTTCCGTCATCAAAGAGACGACAACCATCAGAATAAGGCTGACCGGCATACCGATCATCCCAAAACGCAGACCATCAAGACCAAGCCATGGGGTCATGCCGGCAAACTGCACCATGTACAGATACCAGGCACCAGCACCAAAGCCTCCAATCATCCCGGCGACAGCACCTTGACGGTTTGCCCGTTTCCACCACACGCCAAGGACGAGCGGGAAGAACAGGCCGGAATTGGCAAAGCAGAATGCCCATGCCACCGCACCAAGGATACCGGTCAAACCCTGCGAGGCCACAAAGGCACCAGCGGCACCAACAGCAAGCAGCAGGATTCTGGCGACAACAAGACGTGTCTTGGTATCGGCCTTCGGATCAATCATCTTGTAGTACAGATCATGTGACAGTGCGTTCGCAATGGCGAGCAACAGACCGTCAGCCGTAGACATCGCAGCAGCCAAACCACCCGCGGCAACCAGGCCGGAAATGACGTAAGGCAAGCCTGCGATTTCCGGCGTAGCCAGAACCACAATGTCACTCTTCATGAAGAATTCATTGATCTGCAACAAGCCATCGCCATTGCCATCAAAAATCTTCAAGAAACCGACATTGCTCCACTTCTGAACCCATTCAAGCGCTGCCACATCAGCAATCGGCTTGCCGATGATGCCTGTCGCCAGCGTTGGATCAAGCAGTGAAAGCTTGGTGAATGTAGCCAGAGCCGGTGCTGTGAAATACAGCATGAAGATGAACACAAGTGACCAGCCAACTGACTGTCGGGCCGCCTTGACTGACGCAGTGGTGAAGTAACGCATTAACACGTGAGGCAATGACGCTGTACCGGCCATCATGCAGATGACCAATGTAAGGAACTTCCACTTTGCCATCAATGTTGTGCTGGCATCATTGATCCCAACCTTCAACGCTGCGAGCTTGCCAGCTGCTGCCTGTGCTTCGGCGGTTGGGAGAAGTGTTCCCACACCATGCATGGCTTCCAACTCCTGAACACGCAGAACCGCATCAAACTGAGCCAATTGCGGGATCAGCCCGTAATCGGATGCGTTAGACATCCAGAACACGGGAATCAGATACGCAATGATCAGCACGATATATTGGGCCACCTGTGTCCAGGTAACGGCTTTCATCCCGCCAAGCATGGAGCAGAACAAAATACCGGCAAGACCTACCCAAACTGCAAGATTGAACGGAATGGCCAGCGCCCGCGAAGCAACAAGGCCTGTTCCCGTGATTTGTGCCGTCACATAGGTGAATGACGCAACAACAAGAACGATGACCGCACAGAGCCGAGCCAGATTTCCACCGTAGCGTGTACCGATGAAGTCCGGCACCGTGTAACAGCCAAATTTGCGCAGATAGGGCGCCAAAAGGCTGGCAACGAGAACGTAACCACCGGTCCATCCGACAAGAAACGCCATGTAGGGATAGCCCTGGAGGTAAATGCCACCGGCCATCGCAATGAATGACGCACCAGACATCCAGTCCGCCGCTGTTGCCATTCCATTGAAAACCGCTGGAACCTCTCGTCCGGCGACATAATATTCGCTGGACTCCATGGTGCGTGAAAGCACTCCAATGAGCGCATAAATGGCGATGGTAAATCCAACGAACATCCAGCCAATCGCATCAGCGCTTACACCGACCTGCTCAAGAATTGCCATCAAAATGACAAAGCCCAGGAATCCCAATGTGTAGATTCCGTAAACCCGTCCAAGGTTGTTGATAAAGCCTCCTTCTAGCCTCATAACCCCCTCCTATTCTTCTGCAACGCCGTGTTCCTCATCAATTTTGTTCTGCCTGCCGACAAACCAAAAGATGAGAATCACAAACGCAATTTGTGACCCCTGACCGGCCATGAAATAACCAGCAGGGAAAGATCCTCCAGCACCGTTCAGCGCATCGCCGAACCAGTGAACAACAAAGGAAAAAAAGAACCAGATCGCCAGCGTTACCCATAGTAACGAACGGGACCGGTCCCAGTGACTTGCAGTATCTGAGCTTTGTGAACTCATCAATGCCTCCTCCAAATTCAGTGCAGAGTCTCTCCTTGTATCTGCACCCTGAGAAATGCTTTCCCAAACGCCCATCGCTGGACATCGGCAGACCGCATTTCAAACAAAACCCGCGATTATAATTTTGTGTTTGTATTCGCGGATCTACATGCTCATGATGGTAAGTAAGATTAAAGAAATAACAATACTTTTAAATTGAGTTAGCCTAATTCCCATGCTGGAGAGACTCAAACCCCTGCTGCGTACACTCGGTTTCATCCGTCTTCCCCGGATAGAAAATAGAGACCAGCTTATTGAATTCATTGATAGTAGGGCGAGTTACGTCTCGCAGGTAACGCTCTACACCTATGTGAAGGCGCGGGCTGGCACACAATATCCAAAGCTTTTCAGCAATGAGGATTTTCTGACCTCGCTGCGCATTGCACGCTGGCACATCTATGGTGCCGCCGTCTGTGATCTGTGCCTTTTTGCCGCCGCACAATTTAACAAGGCCGGCCGTTTGGACCCTGACTCAAGCCGCGACGCCGCCTGCAGCATGATTGACGATGTGTTCATTCGGAATGACCAGACAGACATCACCGCCGAGAGATATGCAAGCATTGCAGACCAGGGCCACCAACGCGCAGCCTTCGCCAATTGGGCCGACATCGCCGATGGCCCAACCGCCTTTCAAAACAGCTCAGATGCAGTTTTTGAATGGGCACCGATTGCCGATCAACTAAAATCCGAAGATGAGGAAATCATCCGAAATTCGATTCATTTGCGCTGGATTGGCGTTCGCCGCGATCTTAAACACACACTCGTGCCTGACTTCCCAATCTAGACACCGTGGATATATGGCTAACAATATGTTTTTACTAAAAAATACATATGGTTTATGACGCGCAACCCCTACGCCGCGATCGGGTAATCACGCACGAAAACCATCGTCTGAGCGTCCGACTGATCAGGTTGAAATTCATAGCCGCCACTCGTAAAACCTGTCAGCCCCTCTGATGTGGTGACCCTGTGCTGTATCACGAAGCGTGCCATCGCGCCGCGTGCTTTTTTTGCGAAAAAACTAACAATTTTTTCCTTGCCATCTTTGCGTTCTTTGAACACAGGCGTCATCACAGGAACGGTAAGCGCACCCATGTCGACAGCGCCGAAATATTCCTGTGATGCGCAATTAACAAGCGCGGTAGCGCCCGTCGCCGCAGCCTGTGCATTGAGTGCATCTGCCAGTTTGCGCCCCCAATAGGAATAGAGTGAGGCGCCTTTCTCGGTGTGAAGGCGGCTTCCCATTTCCAGTCTGTAGGGCTCGATTGCGTCGAGTGGCCGCAAGATGCCGTAAAGACCCGACAGGATTCGCAGGTGATTTTGTGCCCATGCCATTTCATCCGGATCGAGAGAAGTGGCCTCAAGGCCCTGATAGGTGTCGCCGGCAAAAGCCAATGCAGCCGGTTTTTTCTGTTGCACCCCAAAAGCGCCGAAACGCTCTGCATTCAACTGCGCAAGGGATGGGCTCAATCCCATGAGCTTTTGCAGCTCCTCAAGGCTGAGTTTGTCCGCAACTGCCGCCAGCTCACGCGCCTGCTCGGCAAAAACTGGTTCGGTGGGCAGAATGTCCTCAACCGGTTCCATATTCAGTTTTTTTGCGGGCGAAACGACGATCAACATATTTGCACTCCACTAACCCTGGACGGAAACTTTCGCCCTTAAGGTAGGGGGTATCCCATCAAAGGTCCAGAAAGCCCAGCGAATTTTTGCAATGCGATGAAACCAGCACCCCAAATCACACTCTGAACAGCGTCTCCTTGAGATCTGGCAATGCTTCGCCCCAGAATACCTGTTTGCGCAATACCATAAGGACTGCGTAAACCCCATGGGTGTGATGATCGAGGAGTGCTCTAACGGTTGGTATATCACCTTTCCAGGACATTGCCAGAACCTCATTCAACTATGACCTCGCCCATTCTACGGGATCGCCGGGCATTTGTTGATGTGGGCCGATACCAAATGCGATTTTCCGGGAATATTTTTTCCTCACCATAACTCAAACGAGAACATGAAACGCGTCATATTGGAAAATGGTAGCGAGCGCTGCGCCAATTTCAAGTTATGGCATAGCCCTCTCAAACGACAGGTTTCGCCACCCAAAAATCATGGGTCGAAACATATCAACCAAAAATTCCCGTCACACCAACAACATCGTGGCAAATGCAAGGAACCAAATCGGAATTGAGACAAGAGACAGGCAGGTCTGGATTGTACATATCAACGAATAGAGCGGCGCGTCACCTCCCATCTGGCGAGCAACCACATAGCCGTTTGCAGCTGTCGGCATCGCCATCGCGATGGTAGCAATCATCAAAACAGTCGGGTCTATAGCGAGTATCAGACCACCCAACAAAACCATTGCCGGCGCAACAACAAGACGCAGGACACAGGCAAGACCAATCGGCAACACTTGCTTCCTCAAATCAGCAAACTTCAACCCAGCACCCACGCTAAGCAAAATGGTGGCAATAGATGCTTCGCCAAGTAATGTAATTGACCGGCTGATTGTTGTTGGCACCTCAAAACCCGATCCTGCTATCAATATGCCGATGAAACAGCCAATAATAATCGGGTTGGAGATGATTTTCAGCGCAACCGACATTGGTGACACGTTAGCCGTATCTAACCATCGCACCATCAACCAGATATTGAGTGCGTTAACGACAGGCATAATAGCAATCATCATAATGGCGACGATGCTGACAGCATTTTGCGGGAATAATACGGTACATACGACGATGGCAATTGATGCGTTCCATCTTGTCGCCGTTTGAAAAACACTCGTAAAAGCGGGGGCATCACGACGCAGCCCCGGAACCATAAGGCCAATGACTAATGTTAGGGCAGCTATAATCAGCAATGCCACAAACACGAGAAACATTAGATTACCCGCCGGGATGGAAAAGATGTCTGCTTCCAGAAGATTTCCAATAATCAGTGCCGGAATTAGCAACCTAAAATTTAAGCTATCAATCGCATCCCACAAACTTTGTTTGCTTAGCCATGTTCTTCTATAAACGTAGCCGATTCCGATGATAAGCAGCAGAGGAGCCAAACTAGAAAAAAGCGTGTCAACAATAACCATTCTCAAGCCTCTATCGCCGCCGCACCATCTCTAACCATTTGAAATATGATGTCCTGCTAGCGCAACCTTCCGTCTGCCAATGCGGATTTGCTTACACTAATAATTGAGTATCATCAGAAACTTCCTTATTCACCGCCCAAAAATCATTGATCGAGACATATCAACCAACAATTCCCGTCACTTAAAAATTCAATGACCGTGGGTAAACGAGTTACCGACAACGATATCGCAGGTAAGATATTTTAGATCATATATTTTTTGCACAACACTTGGTGGCACCGCATCAATAACCGGTGGAAGCACCTTACGAACAGGGTTGTGACTCACAACAAGATCAAAACCAACATCTCAGACAATGTGTGCCTGTTTCATGCACAAAAAACACCGGGGAAACATGTCCCCGGTGTTATCGTCCTTTTGTAATATCTTTTGGGTGGGTTTACTCGCCCCACATACCAGCAAATTCATAGACCACTGCTGGCTCACCTCCCAAAACCCAAGCATCATGTCCGGGTGAGATGGCGTAGGCATCGCCAGCATTGTATGTAGCTTCGCTTCCATCATCGCACTTGCAATGGACTGAGCCAGAAACAATTATTCCTGTGTGTGTTGCCTGACAGCTATCCGTTCCAATGAGAGGCTTGATGTCCGTTGACCACTTCCAATCGGGGCTCAGCGTAAGCTTCACAACCCGCTGCCCCAATACATTGACAGCTTCCATTCTGGCATTGGGCATATCTTTGGCTTCGTCGGCACCGTCACTAAAGTTTTTCACCTCGATAGGCATATTAAATACTCCCTCTTAGTAATGAATTGCGAACCGAATTTACTTCTGCGACGGCACTATTCCCTTAATTTCCGCCTTAGACAATACGTTATATAGTAACATTTGACCCAAGAGGATGGCGCCCGGAGGTGAAGTGATTTTTGGAATGACCGAGTTTGGCGGAGGGGAAGGGATTCGAACCCCCGAAAGGAATTTCTTCCTTTAACGATTTAGCAAACCGCCGCCTTCAGCCACTCGGCCACCCCTCCGCCGGGGATTGCGCGCAACAGAGCCTCACAGCCCATTTTGCCCGCATCGAAGAATACACGGCGTATGCAAGCTCATTCCTAGCTTTGAAAATGAATGCTGTCAAATCTGAAATCAGCTGGTGCAGCGGTTTTGCCACAGCTTTTGGGATCACTTTTCGAAGTCACTTGTGTTGACGGGCGAAGGTAGCATTCTCAGCCACCCTGCATCGTCCTTAGCCATCAAGTTTGGTGCGCAAAATCTGATTCACCATACCCGGATTGGCCTGACCACCGGACTGCTTCATCACCTGCCCAACAAAAAAGCCAAACAGCTTGTCCTTACCAGCGCGATATTCCAAAACCTTGTCCTCATTCTCTGCAATCACCGCGTCGATCAACGCCTCAATTGCGCCGCTGTCAGAGACCTGCTTGAGACCCTTTTCCTCGACAATGCTGGCCGCATCTCCGCCAGTCTCGAACATAACGGCAAAGACATCCTTGGCGATCTTACCGGAAATTGTGCCATCACTGATCAGTCCAACAAGACCACCGAGCCGCTCTGGAGTTATGTTGCACTCAGTCAAAGTCTGGCCGGATTTATTAAGCGCGCCAAACAATTCCACCGTCATCCAGTTGGCGACGAGCTTGCGATCATGTCCCGCGCTTGCCGCCTCATAGAACAACGCGGTTTCGCGCTCTTCGGTGATAACTGCAGCGTCATAAGCTGACAAACCATAGTCTCCGATCAGACGGTCCTTTATCTGATCCGGCAGTTCCGGCAGGGCCGCAGCCAACTCGTTAACCTCGTCCTGCGGGATCACCAGAGGAAGCAGATCGGGATCGGGGAAATACCGGTAATCATGCGCATCCTCTTTCGAGCGCATCGTCCGGGTGGCACCTGTGGTTGTATCGAACAGCCGCGTTTCCTGATCTATCTCTCCGCCATCCTCAATAATCTCGATCTGCCGTGTCACCTCGAAATCAATCGCTTGTTGAATAAAGCGTAATGAATTCAGATTTTTCGTTTCAGTTCTTGTGCCAAGCGCCTCTCCCGGGCGTCTGACTGACACATTCACATCTGCCCGCAACGATCCCTCTTCCATATTGCCGTCACATGTTCCCAGATAGCGCAGGATGGAGCGCAGCTTGCGCACATAGGCGGCCGCCTCGATCGATGAGCGCATGTCTGGCCGCGAGACAATCTCCATCAAGGCCACGCCGGTACGGTTCAGATCGATGTAGCTCTTGCTCGGGTGCTGGTCATGCATGGATTTTCCAGCATCCTGCTCGAGATGCAGGCGTTCAATGCCGATGTTACGGCTGCTGCCATCAGGCAGATCAATACGGAGCGTTCCCTCACCAACAATCGGCTGTTTGAACTGGCTGATCTGGTAACCTTGCGGCAGATCGGCGTAAAAATAGTTCTTCCGATCAAAAACGCTGACAAGATTGATCTCGGCCTTCAGGCCAAGACCTGTCCGTACCGCCTGACGCACGCATTCATGATTGATAACTGGCAACATTCCTGGCATCGCCGCATCAACGAGCGATACGTTCTGGTTGGGATCAGCGCCAAAGGTGGCAGACGCCCCCGAGAACAGCTTGGCATTGGAGGACACCTGAGCATGCACCTCCAACCCGATGACAACTTCCCAGTCGCCAGTCGCGCCGCTGACAAGATTGCTGGTCATGATACACCTCCTGCACGCCGTGGTGGATTTGCGATAAAACCAGCGGCATCCTCAAGCACCTGACCGGCAGCATATAGAGTTGCCTCGTCAAAAGGCCGGGCCAAAAGCTGTAGCCCGAGGGGAAGGCCATCGCCATTCATTCCAGCCGGCACTGCCATCCCGGGCAATCCAGCGAGATTGGCAGGAACCGTAAAGACGTCATTCAGGAAATTGGTCACCGGATCATCCACCTTGCGGCCAACAGGAAAGGCGGCGCTTGGAGTTGCCGGCGTCAAAATGGCATCAACATTCTCAAACGCCGTGTCGAAATCATTGCGGATCAACCTGCGAACACGCTGCGCTTTCAGATAATATGCGTCATAGTAACCAGCGGACAGGACATAGGTGCCTATCATAATGCGGCGTTGCACCTCCTCGCCAAAACCCTCGGCGCGGGTGAGCGCATACATCTCGTCCAGCGACTCCGCCTCAACTCGTTTGCCGTAGCGCACTCCATCGTAACGCGCCAGATTTGACGATGCCTCGGCGGGTGCAATGATATAATAAGCGGGCAGCGCGTACTTGGTATGAGGCAGAGAAATATCGACCAATTCTGCCCCGGCAGCACGAAGCCAATCCTGTCCCTGCTGCCAGATGGTGACAACTTCGGGGTCCATGCCATCCAGCACATATTCAGCCGGAATGCCGATCTTCATGCCTCCAACGCCTCGTGTCAACGCGGCAGACAGATCCTGCAACGGCACATCAGCCGAGGTTGAGTCTTTTGGATCAAATCCAGCCATCGCCTGCATCATCAGCGCGTTGTCTGCAACATTCCGGCTGAATGGGCCTGCTTGATCAAGCGAGCTGGCGAAGGCCACGATCCCCCAGCGCGAACAGCGGCCATAGGTCGGCTTTAGACCAACAACACCGCAAAATGCAGCTGGCTGTCGTATTGAACCACCAGTGTCAGTCCCTGTTGCCAGCAGCGCCGACCGCGCCGCAACAGCAGAAGCCGAACCACCCGATGAGCCACCCGGCACAAGATCAGCACCGTCAGCAGTCTGCCATGGGTTGATTGCAGGCCCATAGGCACTTGTCTCATTCGCTGATCCCATGGCGAATTCATCGCAATTCAACTTGCCAAGCATGACTCCACCCTCACGCCAAAGATTGGCCGTGACGGTGCTTTCATAGGTCGGGGTAAAGCCTGCCAGAATGTTGGAACAAGCAGTGCTGGTGTAGCCCGCCGTGCAGAACAAATCTTTCACGCCAATCGGAACGCCCTCAAGTAGACCAGCCTCACCCGTGGCGATTCTGGCATCCGAAGCGGCGGCCATCTCAAGCGCGTGTTCGGCGGTCAGCGCCACATAATTGTTCAGTCCAGCTGTATCCTCTGCCGCCGCGATATAGGCCGAGGTAAGCTCAACCGCAGAAATTTCTCGCGCGTCCAGCGCAGCGCGCGCCTCGACAGCGCCAAGTTCAAGCATATCTGCCATTAATCAACCACCTTCGGCACAACAAAAAACCCGCCTGTTGACTCCGGAACATTGGCCAGCACCTCATCAATACGATCACCGTCGGTCACGACATCTTTACGCATGGGCAAAGCATGACCCGTAACACTTGCCAGCGGCTCGACATTTTCGGTGTCAACCTCGTTGAGTTCATCAACCCACGAGAGGATTCCGTTTAACTCGGTGGCTATTGCCTGCTGACGCTCATCCGGCACATGAATACGCGCCAGACGTGCGATTTTGGCAACTGTGGTCTTGTCAACAGACATATCACTGTGCTTTTTGCTGTTATCGAAAATTTAACGACAGCAATTATCATTCAGCATGCCGATCTGCAAGCTTAACCATATAAAAGACGCGATTTCCGGTGGCCAACGCCTCCTCGGACTCGATATTGGCAAAAAAACCATCGGCCTGGCGTTGTCCGACAAGAGCTTGGCCATTGCCTCGCCGATTAAAATCCTTTGGCGCAGCAAATTTACCCCTGACATTCACTCTATCTTTGAGCTCGTCGACCAAGAGGAGGTTGGCGCAATGGTTCTTGGCTGGCCCGCAAACATGGATGGAAGTGTCGGCCCGCGCTGTGACTCGGTCCGTGACTTCGCCCATGCGATGATGCGAATACGCGACATTCCAGTGGTCTTTCAGGATGAGCGGCTCTCGACACAGGCGGTGGAGAGCGCCATGGTCGAGGCTGACATGACCCGGGCAAAACGCGCCCAGCGGCGTGACGCGCTGGCAGCGGTTTGGATCTTGCAATCAGCACTGGACCGACTGCATGATGACCAGATCACCCCCTCCCTGCCCAACCGATGAATTTGGAGCAGTTATCTGTGTCGCTAGGCTGAATAGGACTGGACCAGCCATGGGGGTTTGACCTATAAGCTGATTTTCATGAACATAAAGACCAATAACAAACCCGCAGACGCTGTCTCGACACTGCAAGAGGGCAAGGCTGCGATGTTGCCGACACAGCATCTTCTCGGCATTGAGGGAATGAACCCTCTGGAAATCCGCTCTTTGCTCGACCGCGGCGATCAATTCGCCGATGCGATGCAGCAATCCGGCGATGATCTCAGCCCGCTCAGTGATGTGTTGCAGGGCAAGACCATCATCAATCTGTTCTACGAAAACTCAACCCGAACACGCGTTTCCTTCGAACTTGCAGCAAAACGGCTGGGTGGGGCGGTGCTGAACATCGCCGTTGCCGGATCATCGGTGAAAAAGGGCGAGACACTTCTGGACACGGCGACGACACTGAATGCGATGCATCCGCACATTCTTGTTGTACGCCACAATTGCTCAGGCGCTGCGCGACTGCTCAGTCATCATGTTGATGCCGCGGTTATCAATGCAGGCGACGGCAGACATGAACACCCCACCCAAGCACTACTCGATGCGCTGACAATCCGGCGCCGGGTCGGCCACATCGAGGGGCTGAAAATTGCCATCTGCGGCGATATCGCAAACAGCCGCGTTGCACGCTCCAACATTCATCTGCTTGGCACGTTGGGGGCTGAGGTGCGTCTCGTCAGTCCAGCGACCCTGCTTCCCACCGGGATCGAGCAGATGGGTGTCAGCATTGCCACCGAGCTTGAGGAGGGTATTCGCGGTGCAGACATCGTGATGATGCTGCGCTTGCAGACAGAGCGCATGGCTGGCACTGAAACCCCGTCACAACGCGAATATTATAACCTGTTTGGTCTTGACCGCTCAAAATTGATGCGGGCAGCACCCGATGCCCTGATTATGCACCCAGGTCCGATGAATCGCGGTGTCGAAATTGACTCGGCGATGGCCGATGATGCGCAGAAAAGCCTGATCCGCACACAGGTGGAAATGGGTGTTGCAACCCGCATGGCTTGCCTCGAGGCGATGGCCGTAAAGCTGGCTACCGAGGCTGAGACGTCAAAGGAAAGGCAATGAACGATATCCTTTTCACCAATGCTCGCCTGATTGACCCCTCGCAAAATTTGGATGCCAGTGGCCATCTTGCGATCACAGACGGGGTGATAAGCGCCCTTGGGTCGGGACAGGTTAACGGTAAAACAGCGAAAGCGGACAGGGTTATTGATTGCAAGGGAGCCTGCCTAGCACCCGGCCTTGTTGATATGCGAGTGCAGACTGCTGACCCGGGATCGGAGCATCTCGAGGATCTCGCCACCTTGTTGAACGCGGCCGCAGCGGGGGGTGTTACCGGTCTCGGCTGCCTGCCAAACACGCAACCAGTCATCGACAATGCAGCAATGATCGACTCGCTTGGTCTGCGAGCCTCGCGTGCGGCAGGGCCCCGCTTGCATATCTATGGCGCCGCAACCAAAGGCGTTGCCGGCACAGAGATGGCAGAACTTGGGCTGATGGCAGAAGCAGGTGCTGTAGCATTTACCAATGCGACGACTAGCATCGGTGATGCGCTGGTGATGCGCCGACTGCTTGCCTACGCCAATATGCTCGACAAGCCAGTGATCCAGCATTGTGAAGATGCCAGCCTGGCGGCTGATGGCGAGATGAATGAGAGCGAGACATCGACTCGCCTTGGGCTTATTGGTATTCCGGCAATTGCTGAGGCTGTGATCATCGAACGGGACATCCAGCTGATGCGCCTCACGGGTGCACGGTATCATGTAGCCCATCTGTCCACTCGAGCAGGAATCGACGCTGTGCGCAGAGCAAAAGCCGAGGGATTACCTATTACGGCCGATACTGCACCGCCGTATTTTCTGCTCAATGAAATTGCCGTCAGCACCTATGACACCGCCTTCAAGCTGTCACCACCCCTGCGATCAGAGGATGACAGACAGGCAGTGATTGAAGCCATTGCAGATGGCACTATTGACGCAATTGCTTCTGACCATGTGCCAGTTGATGGCGATGCCAAAGCGCAACCATTTGGCCCTGCCCAACCGGGCGCATCCGGTTTGGACACGCTTCTGGCTCTGACCCTGACCCTTGTCCAGCAGCACCAGATTTCACTGCTGCGCGCATTTGAGGCATTGAGCCTCGCCCCTGCGGCAATCCTCGATGTTACCGGCGGCACCTTGATGCCCGGCGCGGCAGCCGATATCATTGTGGTCAGCCCCGACACCGGTTGGCTGGTGCGCGGTGCTAACTTTGTCTCGCTATCCAGGATAACACCATTTGAAGGTCAGCCCGTGCAAGGCCTTGTTGATGCAACTTATGTTGATGGTGTCTGCGTCTTTAACCGCCACGCATAAATAATGCTGTTGTGCGTCAATGCTTTGGCGGCGTGTCAAGCCAACAAAGTAGTATATGGGTTGGTGCGCGTTTTCAATGATAAGGCGATGAGCTTATGGAAATGATCACAGAGTCCTATCTAACGGTGGCCATTATTGCCTATCTGGTTGGATCGATCCCCTTTGGCTTAATCATTACAAAGATGGCCGGCAAAGGTGACATTAGGGCCATTGGCAGCGGCAATATCGGCGCGACAAATGTTTTACGGACAGGTAGTAAAAAGCTGGCTGCCTTGACTCTATGTCTCGACGCTGGCAAAGGTGCAGCCATCACCCTTGTGATCGCGCTTTCTGGCACTCATATGGCGGTGGCGGTGGCTGGAATTGCTGTCACCTTCGGCCATTGCTTCCCGGTGTGGTTGCGGTTTCAGGGGGGCAAGGGCGTTGCCACAAGCCTTGCGGTGTTTGCTGCCTTTGACTGGCGTCTTGGTTTACTGTTCTGCGTTGTCTGGCTGGGTACTGCCTTTGCTCTGCGATTCTCGTCACTTGCCGCGCTTGGCGCGACAATGACTTGTGGCATTGCCAGCCTTGTGTTGCAGCTGCCAGCACCAATAGCCATCGCAACATTGGTGCTGACCGGATTGATCTGGACTCGCCACCATCAGAATATTGGTCGTCTGTTAAGTGGTGCCGAGCCAAAGATTGGCAAGAAATAAGTGCAAATAACTCTTTTGAATTAACCTTTTGTTCATTTCCTTACCTTATACAGATCAAATGGAAATGAGTGAAAAACTAGCCTGCATTAGGCTGATCCGGACCCGCAACATCGGTCCCATGACCTATAATTTGTTAATGAAGCGCTATGGGTCAGCGCATGAGGCCCTGCGGGCTATCCCGGAACTTGCGCGTCGCGGTGGTCGAAAACTTGAACCGGCGAGCCTCAAACTGGCTGAAGCGGAAATGGCGGCAAATGAGGCGGCAAATGCCACCCTTCTATTTCGTGGAGGAGAGGGGTATCCAGAGCGTCTCAATCAATTCGATGATGCGCCTGCGCTGATTTCAGTCAAAGGCAATCAACATCTTTTGGCCCGTCCCACCATCGCCATGGTTGGCGCGCGAAATGCCTCACTAAATGCCCTACGACACGCAGAAAAACTGGCCGGTGATCTCGGCAAAGAGGGCTATGTCATCACGTCCGGCCTCGCGCGCGGGATTGACGCTGCAACGCATCGGGGCGCACTCGCCACTGGCACCATTGCTGTGATTGCTGGCGGCATCGACAGTTGTTACCCGCCAGAGAACAGTGAATTGCAGCAAATGATTGTGGAAACTGGACTGCTTGTTGCGGAGATGCCGCCCGGCACGCAACCAACAGCGCGGCACTTCCCCGTTCGCAACCGAATCATCGCCAGTCTGGCGCTGGGGGTGGTGGTTGAGGCAGCGGTGCGCTCCGGGTCGCTGATCACGGCGTGCGAGGCAACAGAGCGTGCCGGCGAGGTC
>ERZ802830.200-NODE-200-length-58703-cov-9.99219_pt1 | contig 58703 bp, 52 predicted proteins | sample MGYA00345654_ERZ802830 | MGnify/ENA primary metagenome ERZ802830 (study PRJEB30503, sample SAMEA104212375) | marine metagenome | biome: Westerlies Biome; feature: [SRF] surface water layer (ENVO:00010504) within the epipelagic zone...; material: water...
ATATAATTTCTTTTTATTAAAAGCATTTAATATATACTTTCTCTTGAAAATTACCATAAAAAATATTATTAAAATGATGAGAACTATTGAGAGAAAATTGAGCATATATAAAGTTAATAATTTTTATATCATCCAGTAATAAAAGTAACACTATTTGTCCTTTAAATACTAAAGTGTTCAAAGATCTTTAATAGATTATGCCATCTGATTTTTCAACGTTCTTACCATCAATCTTTGTCCCATTGATTGGTCTAGTAACCCCAGCAGTATTTCTTGTATTAATTGGAAGATTGATTACAGCTACTGATTAAATTCAAATTACACTTTTATTAAAAATGAGCGACTTTCAAAAATCATTCTCAGAATCAACAAGTTCTATTAAATTTGATGAGAAATATATAGATAATTCTGTTCAGCCAAATGATATTGGTATAGCAAATCAATGGGCTGTTAAACCAGTTTCAGATCCATGTGTTGGAAATCTTGCAACACCTGTTAATAGTGGTTACTTTACAAAGGCATTTATTAATAATTTACCTTTTTATAGAGAAGGGATTTCTCCAAATTTCAGAGGTTTAGAAACTGGAGCAGCATTTGGATATCTTTTATATGGTCCATTTTCTATGACTGGTCCGTTAAGAAATTCTGATTTTGCATTAACCGCAGGACTACTTGCAACGATAGGCGCTGTTCACATATTAACCGGGCTTTTGGTTCTTTATAATGCTCCTGGAAAAGCTCCTAATGTTCAGCCTCCCGACGCCACTGTATATAATCCTCCTGCAGACTTGTTTACCAGAACAGGCTGGGCCGATTTTACAAGCGGGTTTTGGTTAGGTGGTTGTGGTGGGGCTGTTTTTGCATGGCTTCTTGTAGGAACTCTCCATTTAGATACCATAATGCCCATTGTTAAAAATATTTGGACCACTGGTTGATTTCATTATTTAACTAGACCATATTCTCAATAGTCAGTTTTTAAATAAAATACTATCTGATAGATTTATTCCATCTGTAAGATCTTACTATTCTTCCTGCAGAAATAAGTTTTGATTGATAATGTAGAGAAATTTTATCGTTAGTGTCTTTCAAAGTGTCTATCCCTATACCATTTCTTCCGTAATCTATTCCTGAACTATGGTAATAAAGTCCATCTCCTTTATAAATACCAACATGATCACATTTATTTTTATTTCCAAAAAATAAAATATCTCCTTTTTTAAGTGATATATTGTTTTCTTTGAAATTGAAAAGATGCTTACAAAAACTTTTAATCTGATAAGAGTCTCTAGGTATATAAATTTTATGATTTAAAAAAGCCGTTTGAATTAACCCAGAACAGTCAAAATTAGGACCTGAAGTACCACCCCAAAGATATATATTTTTTACCTTAGATCGATCTTTGATCCAATTAAGAATCAATGGAATTTTTGTTTGTATTAATATTTGATCAGATTCGACAAAACTGTTTTTAAAATCAAATTTCTCAATAGATAATTTATCTAAATCAATCCAACATACATAACCATCTTCATAAAATTGAACCAATATCCTGGATAATTTATATTTACTTTGATAAGGACTTGGGTAAATAAGTCTAAAAATTCTATTTTTGACTATTTCCGTCACTAAATAATTTTCAGTTTCATTTTGATATCCAGAAATATTAATTTTTACTTTCCACCAAATAGTGTTTGAAAAATTAGTTTGCTTAAATAGTGAGATAGGATCTATATTTTCTTTCATTAAATGTCTTTTTATTATTTACAAGCAGAAATGGGTTTAGCCTTAAATGATATTTTAGACAGAGTTTGCTCTAACAATATAGAAAATTTAAGGAATGATATCGCAATAACTTGGATCAATTATAAAAGTGAAAGTAATCATATAAATAAAGGGTATGGATTTGGAATCAATAATAGAAAACTTATTTATCCTGCAAGTATCGTAAAGCTAATTTACGGCCTTGCTGCATACTCATGGATTGATTCAAAAAAAATATTATTAACCCAAGAAATAAGTGATGCAGTCAATAAAATGCTTTTTTACTCAAGTAATGATGCAACAAGCTTTTTAATCGATATTATCACTGGGACTACAAGCGGTCCATGTATAGAAGGTGATCCTTGGGAGAATTGGAAATATCAAAGATCAATAATCAATGATTGGTTAAAAGAGCTTAATTGGAATGAATTAAATGAAATAAATTGCTGCCAAAAAACTTGGGATGATGGACCATTTGGTCGAGAAAAAGAATTTTACGGAACTGAAAACAGCAATAGAAATATGATGACAACTGATGCTACTGCTAGGATTTTGGAGGAGATAATGATAAAGATTGATTATCAAAAAGATAATTTAAATTTAAGAAGTTTTTTAAAAAGAAATTTAAATAAGAATATTCTTTATAATGATCCTCTTAATCAAGTAAATGGTTTCTTAGGAGAGGGATTGCCGGAGAATATTAATTTCTGGAGTAAAGCAGGTCTCATGTCACAAGCTAGACATGATGCTGCTTGGTGGGTTAATAACGACTCAGTACAGACTTTATTAGTTGTTTTTGGTAATGGAGAAAAATACTTCAAAGATGAGACCTTGTTTCCCGAAATAGCAAAGGCTGTGTACAAATATAATAATAATTTTGTTTGATATTAATTTAAATCATCTAAGAAATCTCTATCTAATTTATTTGTATAGGCTTCGTAAGGTAACATCATAACCTCATCAAAATCCAAGTCATTCAAAATCCATTCTTTATATTCAGCTATTAAACTATTTCTATCTTTATTATCTAATTCATGAATGCGTAAGGCAGTATCTTTGAGGTTTTCTTTAATCAGGTTTTCAAGTTCTTTTTTATTCATATCAGCTAGCTTCTCCATCTAAAATTATTCTTCTAATTGTTGATAAAGCAATTCCAGTTTGAGTTCTGATTGATCGATATGAGCAACCCTCATTACGTAACCTCATCACTAATGATTCTTTTAAAGGACTAATTTTCGGTCTGCCACCTAAATTATTTCCATTTAATCTTCTTTGCGAAATAAGTTCTTTTTTCCTTTCTCCCAAGCACTCATTATCTAAATTATCTAACTCATATAAAATATTAAAGACTGACAAAGATATATCTGATGAATGTTTGGGAGATAAAAAACCAGATAAAGTTCTCAACCTAACATCATTATTCAAGAGTTTATGAATTGTTTTTATACATTCATTCCTGTTAGAAAATGCCCGATCTAGTTTTGTAACGACTAATTCATCTCCTTTTGATAAATAATTTAGAGCTTTTCTAAGTTCGGGTTTTATTTCTTCATCTAAACTTACGATTTCAGAAAATATTAAGCTGCAACCCTCATTTTTTAAGCATTTTATTTGTTCTTTTAAGTAATCAAATTCACTATCTATAGCTCTTGCATATCCAATAGTTTTGGATTTCTTATTTTTTTCAGATAAAAGAAAACGTTTTCTTTTAAATTTAATAGTCAACGTTTTAATACATATATTTTTAACTGTATCAAATACTTTAGAAAAAAACACTTTATAGAACATTATTTTGTTATAAGTTACTGAAATTAACTTATTAAGAAATAGATTATATTGTTTTAAAACTGTAGTTAAAATAACGTTCTGAATATTGTGCTAGTTAGTGTTATTAGAACGGTTTGTTTATTGCGTAACTAGTTTTTGTGGGAAACTGTTTAAAAAATGCCAAATTTTTTTCTAAAAGTAATAACTAAATTAGTTCCAGATTTTATTAGAAATTTAAATTTTTTAGTGAAGTAAATAAAAATAGAAAAGTTACATTATTTTGATAAAATTAGAGATAATTGATTTGAATAAATTAATTTGACTAATATTTCTGATAATGCAATAACGAAGCCTGACTGGCTAAGAGTAAAAGCACCTCAAATTGAGAGAATAGGTAATACTGCAAATTTGTTGAGTGATTTAAAATTAAATACTGTATGTCAAGAAGCAAGCTGTCCTAATATTGGTGAATGTTTTGCCAGTGGGACTGCAACTTTTTTAATCATGGGCCCAGGCTGTACTAGAGCATGTCCATATTGCGATATTGATTTTGATAGATCCAAGAGAGATTTAGACCCAACAGAACCTGATCGTTTAGCAGAGGCTGTTTTTAGATTAAAACTTAAACATGTTGTGATTACCTCCGTTAATAGAGATGATCTAGATGATGGTGGAGCTTCTCAGTTTTATAAATGTGTTTCGGAAGTTAGAAAAAAATCCCCTGAAACAACTATTGAATTATTAATTCCAGATTTATGTGGTAACTGGTCAGCACTTGAAAAGATTTTAGATTCTAGACCAAATGTTTTAAATCATAATATTGAAACTGTCTCAGCTTTGTATAGGAAAGTAAGGCCTCAAGGAAACTATCAAAGAACTTTAGAGTTACTTAAAAGAACAAGAGAATATTTCCCAAGTGTTTATACTAAATCTGGATTTATGTTGGGATTAGGAGAAAAGGATGATGAAGTTCTTACTCTTCTTATGGATTTAAGAAAAAATGATGTAGATATAGTTACTATTGGTCAATATTTATCTCCAGGTCCAAAACATCTTCAGGTCCAAAGATTTGTTACCCCTTCAAAATTTAATTATTTTAAATTATTTGGAGAAAATGAATTAGGGTTTATGCAAGTTGTCAGTTCTCCTCTAACTCGTAGTAGTTATCATGCTGAAGAAATTCAGAAACTCATGAAAAAGTTTCCAAGATAATTAAATTATCTATTGATTAATATTAATCCATTCATTTAATTTCCATTCGACAATATTATTTTTTATCATCGGATCTTTTTTTATAATTTCTAAGGCTTCTTTATAAGTTCCAATTTCAAGAATTAGTAACCCACCAGCTCCTGATTTTTTTAATTCATTCACCAGAAACCCACTTTTGATATTTATTCCTTTTTTCTTTAAATTTTCAATCCATTTGATATGTTCATTGATTATTTTCTTTCTTATATCTTTTTGAATTAAGTATTCTTTTTTTATGAGTTCAGTCTTTATAAAAATAGGCATTCATTAACTTTATATACCAAGCATTTCTTCTTCGCTAGGAGGAACAACTATTTTAAAAATTCCCTTAAAATTAGACCAATTATTGATTATTTTGGATGCTTTTAGACTCTTTGTTTTTTCTTGATATTCACTAAGAATTCCTAACAAAATCTCTTCTTGCTTGAGGTTAGTTATTTTATGGATACTAACTATTTCCTTATTTACTTTATTTTCTAAATCATTATTTTCATCAAGTATATAAGCTATTCCACCAGTCATTCCTGCTCCAATATTTCTTCCTGTTGAACCTAAAATTACTATCTTGCCACCAGTCATATATTCACAACAATGGTCGCCCGAACCTTCTGTGACTGCAATAGCTCCACTATTTCTAACAGCAAATCTTTCTCCGGATTTACCTAAAGCAAATAACTTTCCTCCTGTTGCTCCATAAAGACAGGTATTACCCAATATTACTTGCTCTGCAGATTTCTCATCTACTTGGGGAGGAACAATAGTAAGTACACCTCCATTCATTCCTTTGCAAACATAATCATTAGCTTCTCCAATTAATTGGATATGCATTCCTTTTAATAAAAAAGCACCAAAACTCTGTCCTGCGTATCCTTTGAAATTGAGATTTAGTTCACCATTAAATCCATTATTTCCATAAAGCCCCGCAATTTCACCTGATATTTTTGCACATACACTTCTGTCAGTGTTCTTGATTTCTATTTCTTTGATTAATTTTCCATGATTCTTAATAGAATTCATGAATTCATTATCAGACAAAAATTGATCCTCTAATACATATCCATTAGTATGAGCAGTCTTAGAATGCTTTAACCATGACCTATCTTTATTTTGAGTCCCTTTTTTAATTAGAGAACTAAGATCAATATTTGCAGTTTTTGGAAGTTTAATATCTCTTGCTGTTAGAAATTCCTGATTGCCAATCAATTCCTCCATATTAGATACTCCAATGCTACTCATTATTTGTCTTATCTCTTCAGCAATATATAAGAAAAAGTTCACGACATTTTCAGGTAAACCTTTAAACCTTTTTCTTAATTCTTCTTTTTGAGTAGCTACACCCACAGGACATTTATTTGTATGACAAACACGCGCCATTATGCAGCCTTCAGCAATCATTGCTACTGAACCAAAGCCAAATTCTTCGGCACCTAAAATAGCTGCGATTACTACATCCCATCCTGTTTTAAGTCCGCCATCAGTTCTTAAAAGTACTCTTTCTCTAAGATTATTTTCTATAAGGGATTTATGGACCTCTGCAACACCTAATTCCCACGGTAAACCAGCATGTTTAATAGAACTTAGAGGGGAAGCCCCAGTACCTCCATCATGCCCGGAAATTTGTATTACATCAGCATTCGCCTTGCTAACTCCAGCAGCGATAGTACCTATCCCAATTTCAGAAACGAGCTTTACACTGACCTTCGCTCTTGGATGAACTTGGTGCAAGTCATGAATTAACTGAGCCAAGTCTTCAATAGAGTAAATATCATGATGTGGGGGTGGAGATATTAAGGCTACTCCAGGTTTGCTGTTTCTTAGCTTTGCAATATATGAATCAACTTTTGGTCCTGGTAATTGGCCACCTTCGCCTGGCTTAGCTCCTTGAGCCATTTTTATTTCCAGTTGCTTCCCACTTCTTAGATATTCTGGAGTAACCCCAAATCTTCCAGAGGCTATTTGTTTAATAGCTGAGCAAGCAGTATCCCCATTTTCTAGGCCTTTTATGGATGGTAATATTGCCGATTGAGTATTTTCATCAATATCATTCAATACATTAAAACGAGCAGGATCTTCTCCTCCTTCCCCGCTATTACTTTTCCCACCAATTCTATTCATTGCAACGGCCAATACTTCATGAGCTTCTCTTGATAATGCTCCTAAACTCATTCCTCCAGTACAAAACCTTTTACATATTGATTCAACACTTTCAACCTCATCTATGGAGATACTTTTTCTTGTCGAGTTAATTGACAGTAAATCTCTTAATGAAGTGACTGGTCTATTTCGAATAAGTGTTTTATAAGTCTCGAAATGATCGTATCCTGGTCCTTGCTTTAGGGCAGAATGTAAAACCTTTGACATTTCAGGATTATTAGAGTGATATTCGCCATTATTTCTAAACTGAACAAATCCTAGAAACTCTAATTTTTTTAAATCTATTTCTGGAAAGGCTTTGGTATGAATTAAGAGTGATTCATTTGCAAGTTCTTTTAGTGTGATCCCTGCAATTCGACTTGTTGTTCCATCGAAAGCTATTTTAATTAAGTCAGAGCCAAGACCTACAGCTTCAAATATTTGAGCACCATGATAACTAGATAAAAGGGAAATCCCTATTTTTGAAAGTATTTTTCTTAATCCATCTTCTAAAGCTTTTTTGATATTTTCCTGAACGTCATCGATTGATAGTGGATTGATTTTCTTAGTAGCAATAAGCTTTTGAGTTTTTGGATGTTGTAACCAATGTCTCCCAGATTCAAGTGTTAACCAAGGGCATACAGCGCTAACTCCATAACCAATTAAACATGCTAGGTGATGCGTGCTCCAACATTGACCAGTTTCAATTATTAGCGAGGCTTTTAATCTTATTTCTTTTTTAAGAAGATAATGATGAATTGCACCTACAGCTAATAAAGGAGGAATAAAACTTTCTTTGGAACTGACTCCTTTGTCAGAAATGATTATTAAAGAGCAGCCTTCTTTTATTGCTTTCTCGCTTACTTTACAAATATCATCTAACTTTGCTTCAAATCCTTTTATTCCTTCCTCAATATCAAATAAACTTGAAATGGTTTTTGATTTAATTTCTGATTCTTTTAATGAAATTAATTCTTGTTCATTAATAATTGGACTTTTTAAATGAATAAAAGGCTTAATATCATTAGATTCGAAGGGAGAGCATCTTTCACCTAAATGCATCTCTAAACTCATTACTAATTTTTCTCTTAAAGGATCTATGGGAGGATTAGTAACTTGTGCAAATCTTTGTTTGAAGTAGTCGTATAAAATATGAGGTTTAGAAGAGAGCACTGCTAATGGTATATCGTCACCCATACAATATGTTGGCTCCTTAGAAAGAGAAGCCATTGAATCAAGAATGAGGTCATTGTCTTCTGAGGAAAAACCAAAAGCAGTTTGCTGTTGGAGTAATTCAAAATCTTTTAAATTACAAGTATTGGACCATTCATTTTTTTTGAGTTTTATAGTTCTTTTTTGTATCAGTTTTTTATAATTTTTTCTTTTGGCAGCTTCTGCTTTAACTTCCCAATTTCTTAAAATTTTGTTCTGAGAAAGATCTACTGCGAGCATTTGGCCTGGCCCTAAACGTCCTTTTTCTATAACTCTGTTTTCTTCAATATCCACTACTCCTGTCTCTGAACCCATTATCACAAAACCATCATTGGTAATTGAATATCTAGCAGGTCTTAATCCATTCCTATCAAGTGTCGCTCCAACATAGTTTCCATCTGCAAATACTAATAGAGCAGGACCGTCCCAAGCTTCTTGGAGAGTAGCTGAATATTCATAAAAAGCCTTAATATCTTCTCTGCTTTCAAGTTCTGGTTGATCTCGAAATGCTTCTGGAACAAGTTTCAATAAGGAATCAGTTATTGGTTTGCCTGAACGAATGTTAATTTCTAGTGTTGCGTCAAGATTTGATGAATCACTTTTATTCTTATCTACTATTGGCTTAATATCACGAGACAACTCTCCCCAGTAATCATCAATATGTGTTTCTGATGCTTTCGCCCAATTGATATTACCCAAAAGGGTATTAATTTCTCCATTGTGACCCAAAAATCTCATTGGCTGGGCAAGAGGCCATTTTGGTAAGGTATTTGTGCTAAATCTTCGATGGTAAACAGAAAAAGAAACTTTAAAATCTTCTTTCTTTAAGTCTTCGTAAAATTCTGATAAAACTTCAGATCTAACCATACCTTTATAAACAACAGTTTTAGAACTAAGTGATGCGAAATAAAATTCGCATTCACCGATAGCATTTTTTGTATTATCTCTTATCCTTTTTTCAATTCTTTTTCTTAGTTGAAATAAGAGCATCTCAATATCTCTACTATCATCTTTTTCTAAGCAGACGATCCATTGGTTTATAAATGGTGCGTTTGCTTTTGCTAAAACTCCTAATGTTTCATTTTTAGAAGGTACATTTCTCCAAAATGTTTCTTTAAAATTTAATTCTTTAGCTTCTTCATCGCATATAAGTTTTGATTCTTTAACTTTTAATTCATTATTTGGCATAAAAATCATGCCTAAACCTCGTTTTTCGTAGCTTTCAGTATTTAAATTTAATTCTCTATCTAAAAATTCCCATGGAATTGAACATAAAATTCCTGCCCCATCACCAGAATCACTATCTCCTCCGCATCCTCCTCTATGCTCCATACAATTAAGACCTTTTAAAGATTGCTTCAATATCCAATTACTTTCTTTGCCATCAATATTTGCTATGAAACCAACACCACAAGCATCTTTCTCTCCAATAATTCCATTTGGAGAATAACTATCTTGATATGGCTCGTTGCTTCTTTTGATACTCCCTCGCATAGATTATTTAACTATATAAGAAAATTTATTTATTTCTATTATAAAAATGAATTTCAAAATACAAAGCAAAAATAATGAAGAATTACTAAACAAATTAAAATTTTATTTATAAATCAAAAAAAATCAAAAATGCTTTAGATATGACTCGTAAAAGGTTATGATGTTTTGATATGTATTTTTATCTATTAATATAGATGCCGACCATTTCCCAATTAATTGGATCAGAAAGAAAACGTCTGACAAGAAAAACAAAATCTCCTGCACTTAAATCTTGTCCAGAGAGAAGAGGAGTATGTACAAGAGTTTATACATCTACTCCTAAGAAACCTAATTCTGCCTTAAGAAAAGTTGCAAGAGTTAGACTAACTTCTGGTTTTGAAGTTACCGCATATATTCCAGGAATCGGACATAATTTACAGGAACACTCTGTAGTCCTACTCAGGGGAGGAAGAGTTAAAGATCTGCCGGGGGTAAGATACCATATAATAAGAGGAACTTTAGATACTGCAGGAGTCAAAGATAGACGTCAATCCAGGTCTAAATATGGTGCAAAAGCTCCTAAAAATGATTAATTTTTTAACTTCAATTCTTTTCTAAAATGTCACGTCGTAATGCAGCAGTAAAAAGACCGGTTTTACCAGACCCTCAATTTAATAGTCGTCTTGCCTCAATGATGATTTCTAGATTGATGAAACATGGTAAAAAATCTACTGCACAAAAAATATTATCTGATGCATTCTCTTTAATCAGTGAGAGAACAGGTGGAAATGCTGTCGAGTTATTTGAAACAGCTGTAAAAAATGCAACCCCTTTAGTAGAGGTGAGAGCTAGAAGAGTTGGAGGTGCTACTTATCAAGTTCCTATGGAAGTTCGTCAAGAGAGAGGAACTGCTATGGCACTAAGATGGCTTGTTACTTTTTCAAGAGGAAGAAATGGAAAGAGTATGTCACAAAAATTAGCAGGTGAATTAATGGATGCAGCTAATGAAACTGGTAGTGCAGTTAAGAAGAGAGAAGATACTCATAAAATGGCAGAAGCTAATAAGGCTTTTGCTCACTACAGATACTAATTTCGACCCAAAATGGTCCTTATTTAGTTTATTATTAAACAAAAGTTTATTTGATTAAATAAACTGTTGCTATTTAGCAATTCATTCTATTTGGAGTTTTAACATTGGCACGCGACTTTCCCCTTGAACGAGTAAGGAATATAGGTATAGCCGCTCATATTGATGCTGGTAAAACAACTACTACTGAAAGAATACTTTTTTATTCAGGGGTTGTTCACAAAATCGGAGAGGTACATGATGGTGCTGCAGTAACAGATTGGATGGCCCAAGAAAGAGAGAGAGGAATTACTATCACAGCTGCTGCTATTTCTACAAGTTGGCAAGATCATAGAATTAATATTATTGATACTCCAGGCCACGTTGACTTCACAATTGAAGTTGAAAGATCAATGAGAGTTTTAGATGGTGTTATAGCTGTGTTTTGTGCGGTAGGAGGAGTTCAGCCACAATCAGAGACTGTTTGGAGACAAGCTGATAGATACTCTGTTCCAAGGATGGTTTTCGTCAATAAGATGGATAGAACAGGCGCAGACTTCCTTAAAGTTAATCAACAAATTAAAGATCGTCTTAAAGCAAATGCTTTTCCTATTCAACTTCCAATAGGAGCTGAAGGTGATCTTTCAGGAATTATTGATTTAGTAAGTAACAAGGCCTATTTATACAAAAATGATTTAGGAACTGATATTGAAGAAGCTCCAATACCAGATGACATGAAAGATGAGGCATTGGAATGGAGAAGTAAATTAATGGAAAGTGTCGCAGAAAATGATGAAGAATTAATTGAAATATTTTTGGATAAGGGAGAATTAACTGAAGATCAACTAAAAAAAGGGATTAGAGAAGGAGTTCTCAAACATGGTTTAGTTCCTGTTTTATGCGGATCAGCCTTTAAAAATAAAGGAGTTCAATTAGTTCTTGATGCAGTAGTTGATTATTTACCAGCTCCAATTGATGTAAAACCAATTCAAGGTGTTTTACCAAATGGTAAGGAAGATGTTAGACCTTCGGATGATAATGCTCCTTTCAGTGCACTTGCCTTCAAAGTTATGTCCGATCCTTATGGGAAACTAACTTTTGTAAGAATGTATTCTGGAGTGCTTTCTAAAGGCAGTTATGTTATGAATTCAACTAAGGATGCTAAAGAGAGAATTTCAAGGTTAGTTATCTTAAAAGCAGATGAAAGAGAAGAAGTTGATGAATTAAGAGCGGGAGATTTAGGTGCTGTATTGGGATTGAAGAATACAACAACAGGTGATACCTTGTGTAATACCGATGACCCAATAGTTCTAGAAACTTTATTTATCCCCGAACCTGTTATTTCAGTTGCTGTAGAACCAAAAACCAAAGGAGATATGGAGAAACTTTCTAAGGCTTTACAAGCCTTGTCTGAAGAAGATCCAACCTTTAGGGTAAGTACAGATCAAGAGACTAATCAGACTGTAATAGCCGGAATGGGGGAACTACATCTTGAAATTCTTGTAGACAGAATGTTGAGAGAGTTTAAAGTTGAGGCAAATATAGGCGCCCCTCAGGTTTCTTATAGAGAAACAATTAGATCAAGTTCCAAGGGTGAAGGTAAATATGCAAGACAAACAGGAGGTAAAGGACAATATGGACACGTAGTTATTGAAATGGAACCTGCCGAAGTCGGCAAAGGGTTTGAATTTGTTAACAAAATCGTGGGTGGAACTGTGCCAAAAGAATATATTGGACCAGCCTCAAATGGAATGAAAGAAACCTGTGAATCAGGGGTTCTTGCCGGTTATCCGCTGATTGATGTAAAAGTAACACTAGTCGATGGTTCGTTCCACGATGTAGACTCATCTGAAATGGCCTTCAAAATTGCAGGTTCAATGGCTTTTAAAGATGGGGTTAAAAAATGCAATCCTGTCCTCTTAGAGCCTATGATGAAAGTCGAGGTCGAAAGTCCTGATGATTTTCTTGGATCTGTAATTGGTGATCTCTCTTCAAGGAGAGGTCAAGTCGAAGGACAATCTGTCGATGATGGATTGTCTAAAGTACAGGCCAAAGTGCCTTTAGCCGAAATGTTCGGTTATGCCACTCAACTCCGATCAATGACTCAAGGTCGGGGCATATTTTCAATGGAGTTCGCAAATTATGAGGAAGTTCCTCGTAACGTTGCTGAAGCTATCATTTCCAAGAATCAGGGCAACTCCTGATCTCTAAACTAAACACTCTTTAACCCTCGATTCTTTAATTCAAATGGCTCGCGAGAAGTTCGAAAGGAACAAACCACATGTCAACATAGGTACTATTGGCCACGTTGATCATGGAAAAACAACCCTGACTGCTGCTATTACTAATGTTTTAGCTAAAAAAGGTCAAGCACAAGCTCAAGACTATGGAGACATCGATGGTGCTCCAGAAGAAAGAGAGCGTGGTATTACAATTAATACTGCACACGTTGAATACGAAACAGCCGACAGACATTATGCTCACGTTGACTGTCCAGGTCACGCTGATTATGTGAAAAACATGATCACTGGTGCAGCTCAAATGGATGGTGCAATTTTAGTTTGTGCGGCAACAGATGGTCCTATGGCTCAAACAAAAGAACACATTCTTTTAGCAAAACAAGTTGGAGTTCCTGCTTTGGTTGTTGCCTTGAATAAATGTGACATGGTAGATGATGAAGAAATCATTGAACTTGTTGAAATGGAAATCAGAGAACTTCTTGATAGTTATGATTTCCCTGGTGATGATATACCCATCGTTCAAGTTTCAGGTCTAAAAGCTTTAGAAGGAGATTCTACTTGGGAATCTAAAATTGAAGAATTAATGACTGCCGTTGATGCTAGTATTCCTGAACCTGAGAGAGAAATCGACAAGCCATTTTTGATGGCAGTTGAAGATGTATTTTCTATCACAGGTAGAGGAACAGTTGCCACTGGAAGAATAGAGAGAGGAAAAGTCAAAGTAGGGGAAGAAGTCGAAATAGTTGGAATAAGAGATACAAGATTGACTACTGTCACGGGCGTTGAAATGTTCCGTAAACTTCTTGATGAAGGTATGGCTGGAGACAATGTTGGACTACTTTTACGTGGTGTTCAGAAAGAAGATATCGAAAGAGGTATGGTTCTTGTTAAAAAAGGTTCGATTACTCCTCATACAAAATTTGAAGGAGAAGTTTATGTCCTTAAGAAAGAAGAGGGTGGTAGACATACACCTTTCTTTGCTGGTTACAGACCACAATTTTATATAAGAACAACAGATGTAACTGGACAAATCACTGCATTCACTGCTGATGATGGAGCAAATGTTGAGATGGTAATGCCAGGTGACAGGATAAAAATGACTGGAGAATTAATTTGTCCAGTTGCGATTGAACAAGGTATGCGCTTTGCTATTCGCGAAGGTGGTCGTACTATTGGAGCTGGTGTTGTTTCTAAAATTATTGAATAATTTTCTTTAATTTTATAAAGTTAACCTTTGATAATCTAAAATAGTTAAATACAGATATATGGGTTATTGATTATCAATAACCCCTTCATAAAGAGATTAATTTAAACTTATGACAGCTTCACTTACTCAACAAAAAATACGTATCAGATTAAAAGCCTTCGATAGAAGAATGCTTGATTTGTCTTGTGACAAAATAATTCAAACGGCAGATACAACCGCTGCTTCAGCTATTGGACCAATTCCATTACCAACTAAAAGAAAAATTTATTGCGTTTTAAGATCGCCTCATGTAGATAAAGATTCTAGAGAGCATTTCGAGACCAGAACTCATAGAAGAATAATTGATATTTATAGTCCCTCTGCTAAAACTATAGATGCTTTAATGAAATTAGATCTTCCTAGTGGTGTAGACATAGAAGTTAAATTATAAGAAATCCCGAATAGAACTTTAATTCACTAAAATACAAGAAACATTTGAGGTTTAAATGGGAGAGCTTTCAGTAAGGGAATTACCATTGTTCCCTCTCCCAGAAGTTGTTCTTTTCCCACAAGAAGTCTTACCACTGCATATCTTTGAGTCGAGATACAGAATTATGCTTAAATCTGTACTTGAATCTGATTCAATGTTTGGAGTAATTAAATGGGATCCCAATAAAAAGAGTATGGCTAACGTTGGCTGTTGTGCTCAGATAATTAAACATCAAACGGCCGAAGATGGTAGAAGTAATATAATCACTTTGGGACAGCAAAGATTTCAAGTTCTTGAAATTGTACGTTCTACACCTTATTGTTCAGCAATGGTAAGTTGGATAACTGACGAAAATATTGATAGTTTTCAAAGTTTAGATCTTTTAAGAGATTCAGTCACTGAAGCCTTAAATGATGTAGTTAAATTAACTAGTAAATTAACTAATTCTCAGAAAGTTCTTCCTGATAAGTTACCTGAGAACCCTATGGAACTTTCTTTTTGGATCGGTGCTCATCTTGGAGGGCCAGTAGCTGAAGAGCAGCAAAAACTTTTAGAGGAAAGGAATACACATACTCGTTTGCAAAGAGAGTTTGAAATGTTAGATCATACTAGAAAACAATTAGCAGCTAGAACAGCTTTAAAAGAAAGTTTTCCTGATATCAAAGAAAACTAAATGTCTATTTTTTTAATATCTTCCCTCGTTATATTTTTAACTCTATTATTTTTTTCTTTAATACTTTGGAGATTTAATAATAGAAAATACATTTCTTCGAGAACTGTAGCTAATGCATATGATTCCTGGACTCAAGATAAATTACTAGAAAGATTGTGGGGAGAGCATATACATCTAGGTTATTATCCTCTAAATAAAAATATAGGTTTTAGAGAGGCTAAAGTTCAATTTGTGCATGAGTTAGTAAGTTGGAGTGGTTTAGATAAATTACCTAGAGGTTCTAGGGTTTTAGATGTCGGTTGCGGAATAGGTGGAAGTTCTAGAATTCTCGCGAATTATTATGGATTTAATGTCACTGGAATAACTATTAGTCCAGCTCAAGTAAAAAGAGCAAAAGAACTTACGCCTTATGAATGTAAATGCAACTTCAAAGTTATGGATGCTTTGGATTTGAAATTTGAAGAGGGAATATTTGATGGTGTTTGGAGTGTTGAGGCAGGAGCCCATATGAATAATAAAACTAAATTTGCAGATCAAATGTTAAGAACTTTAAGACCTGGAGGATATTTAGCATTGGCTGATTGGAATTCAAGAGATTTACAAAAACAACCACCATCCATGCTTGAAAAAATAATCTTAAAACAATTACTTGAACAGTGGGTACATCCTAAATTTATAAGTATCAATGACTTCAGTAGTATTCTTATAAATAACAAAAATAGTTCAGGTCAAGTTATATCCTCTAATTGGAATTCTTTTACAAATCCCTCTTGGTTTGATTCAATATTTGAAGGAATGAGAAGACCTAATGCAATTTTGTCCCTTGGTCCCGGAGCGATTATAAAGTCTATTAGAGAGATACCTACAATACTTTTAATGGATTGGGCCTTTAAAAAAGGTTTAATGGAATTTGGAGTTTATAAATGTAGAGGTTAATTAGTCTAAATTAATCTTTTCTGATAAATAACATCCAAAGTCGATCAAATGTTTACATAAGGGTTGTATTTTTTTCTTTAATTTATTAAATGCTTCAATATTAGTTTTAGTATTTATTTCAACATCAACATAGATAATATATTCTCCTAGTTCTCTCTTTGAAGGTCTAGATTCTATTTTACTCATATTGAATCCAAATTCTGCAATATAATTTAAAGCTTCTAGTAAAGCACCAGGATTATTTGAGAGTAATGAGAAGGCAAAACTTGCAATATTGGCTCTATCTACAATGTATTCTTTACTCAACAATACAAATCTTGTACAATTACCCGGGACATCATTAATAGGAAATGCTAATTCTTGAAGTCCTTCTATTTCAATAAGAGATTTCGAACCAATAGCGGCTCTAAATGAGCTTCCTTTTACCATATTCACAGCTTCTGAAGTTGATTTTGTTGATAAAGTAATAGCTTCTGGAAGGTTCTCAGATAGCCATTCTGAGCATTGAGCTAAAGCTTGTGGATGAGATAATACCTCAGATATCTCTGAAATCTTGCCATCACTAATTAATGCATGTTTTATTGGCAAAACAATTGCTTTATTAATATTAATATCAGAAAATTTCCAAAGCGCGTCTAAAGTCGTTGTTACTCCTCCTTCAACAGAATTCTCAATGGGCACTATTGCTGCATCACAATTGTTGTAGGCTATTGATTTAATAACCGAATACAGCCCGTTACATGGTACAAATAAAGGTGACTTAAAATTAGCAAGCTTTGATAAAATATGAGCTGCTTTTTCAGCGTATGTCCCTTTAGGGCCTAAATATGCAACTTGTTTGCTCATGGTAAATTGTAATAAAAAAAGAGATCAAATAAGCATTGGAGGTATATAGAAAATGCTTTTAGCTTTTGATGCAAAACAGAAACTTAAACTTTCTGTTACGAGGAATAAAGAATATCTTTCTAAATATCTTTTGGAGGAAGAAAGAGTTGTTGGAGCGATGCTAGACCCAAATAAATTAGAACCTGAAGGGGAAGGAATGTATAAGTATACTGTAACAAGTTTCAAGGTTTTTCAATTAGATGTTAAACCTGTTGTATCAATTGCAGTTGAGAATAATGAGGGTGTTTTAAAAATGAGTGCACTTGATAGTACATTAGATGGTTTAGGCATGGTTGAAGACTTTAATTTAATTTTGAAAGCAAATTTGGAGGCAACTGATTTTGGGTTAGAAGGTGAAGCCTTACTCGGAGTTTCAGTAAGTCAACCGCCTCTTTTGAAACTTTTGCCAAAGAAAATTTTAGAATCTACAGGTCATTCAGTATTGAATGGAATTTTATTAGGAATAAAATCTAGAGTTCAACAACAATTAATAAAAGATTTTGTAAATTGGTGTGAATTAAATCAGATTTAACTTATTCAAGAAACTTTTTCTATGGAGATTAGTTAGTCCATTTTCTTTAAGACTTGAAAAATGTTGTTTGGTACCATATCCCTTATTTTTAAATATGAAATATCCAGGATATTTGCTTTCTAATCTTTCCATCAAAGAGTCACGCATTACTTTAGCAATTATGCTTGCAGTAGCTATTGAAATAAATTTAGAATCACCTGAAATAATATTTCTTTGATTACCCTCCCAAAGTCTTAATGGTAATGGGCCGTCAATTAATAGTTCAGATGGAATATGTTTTAACTTTTTAACTGCTCTAATCATTGAAAGTTCAGTTGCATGCCTTATCCCCAACAAATCTATTTCTCTTACTGAAGACTGCCCTAAACCGTAATCTGATGATAATGCAATAATTTTAGGAAAAACATCTTTTCTTTTTTTTGGAGTTAATTTTTTACTATCATTAACCCCTAATTTATTGAGAGTTAATCCACTTTTCTTAGAAAGAACTACAGCAGCAGAAAATACAGGTCCGAAAACCGAACCACGACCTACTTCGTCAATACCTATCTCAGAATCTTTATTCAATATTTGCAGATGATCTTCTTCTTTTTCTTCTTGAATTATCCATTTCATCTGTTGTTTCTATTTCCTCGTTCTCATTTGTTACTTTTGGCAATTTTTTGTCGGGATTCACTTCTTTAGGGTAATCTGCTTCAACCTCTTCTTTTGAATCAAAAGTTGAGGTTATTTTATTTGATTTCTTGCTTGAAACTTTATTATTTGTTTTTACATTTTGCTCAGAAGCAGTTTTTTCTTTGTTCTTAGCATCTTCCAAACGTACTAAGTGATTACTACTTAGATATTCTTTTCCTAATTTAATTAATGGATTAATGCCCAATTGGCTATAAACAATTTTTTCATCATTACTGAGCTCAACCGTGATTACTTTCTTTTCTCTACGATTATTTGAATTAGATACTTCATTATCATTTCTCCTTTTATTGGAATTATCATCGTCTTTATTGGTATTTCTAGTTTTAGTAAACTCTTCCCTAGTGATCGTTTCTTGATTTTCAATTAATTGAATGGGAGTTAAGTCTGGGATTTTGGTGTCATTTATTTTACTGGATTTTTTTGCATTTTGATTAGTTTTTAAAGAATTATTTTTATAATTTGGTAAATTTTCTATATGCCCTAATCCATTGCAGTTGCTACATTTAGTACCAAATAATTCATATATATTTTGACCTTGTCTTTTTCTTGTTAATTCAACTAAACCTAACTCAGTTAATTGAGCTATCTGTGGCCTTGCTGAATCATCTTTAATGGCTAAAGTAAAATGTTCAAGTAACTGAAATTGATCTCTTCGAGATTCCATATCTATAAAATCTATAACTAAAACTCCCCCAATATTTCTTAATTTCATTTGCCTAGAAATTTCTATAGCTGCTTCACAATTCGTCCATAAAACAGTTTGTCTTGAATTAGCTGATCTTGTGAAAGATCCAGAATTAACGTCAATTACTGTTAATGCTTCAGTAGGTTCAATAATTATGTATCCTCCTGAAGGTAGATCTACTCTTGGCTGAAGCGCCTTTTGAATAGTTTTATTAATTTGGTATTTTTCTAAAATATGTTCATTTATTTCATTATTGTGAAAAACAAGTTCCACTTTAGAGTCATTATTAACTAAAAAGTCTTTTGCTTTTTCGAGAGCGATATTATTATCAATTACAATTTTATTAGTGGATGATTTGATGCAATCTCTTAAAATTTTTAATGAAAAATCTTCATCTCTACTTATTAAATTTGGTGGATGAGTACTCTCTGAATTTTTTAATACTTGATCCCATTGTTGAATTAAATTTTCTAAATCTTCAATAAGTAATTCTTCTTTGATTTGTTCGGCTTCAGTTCGAAATAATAATCCTGTGCTTGGCGGTTTAATTAAAACTCCAAGAGCTCTTAAACGACTTCTTTCAGTCTCAGTATTTATCTTCCTAGAAATATTGACTCCTTGTCCATATGGTTGCAATATCAGATATTTACCAGGTAATGAGATATTACCTGTAAGTCTAGGTCCTTTATTTCCTGTAGGTTCTTTCATTACTTGCACGAGAACTTTTTGTTTTGGTTCAAGAAGTTCAGTAATTCCTACAACACCTTTTTTTAATCTTAATGGACCTAGATCTGATACATGAATAAAGCCATTTTTTTCACTTTCTCCAATATCTATAAAGGCAGCGTCAATACCTGGAAGGACATTTTCAACAGTTCCTAAAAAAATATCCCCGATTTGATATTGACCTTGTGCGACGATTAATTCATCAACTTGATCATCTGTGAGTAGTGCTGCAATACGCGCCTGCTCAGCTATTACAATTTGCTGAGACATAAAATGTTTTAAAGTATGTTTTGAATTTTTGAAAATCGATAAAAAGTAAATAATTACATATTTAATTATTCGCTAGCAATTTCTTGAAAGCTTAATTTATTAGATTTTTAAAATAATTAGTAGCAGTTTGACTTGCTAGGTGTTTTAGTTTTTAGACGACTTTCAAACGATTTGAAATTGATTAAATAGCTATGATTATTTCTTTAATTAAATCATAACCACCTTTATATTAACATCTAATTCCCGCTTAAGTACATTGTCCATTATTCTTGTATAGGTTAAGTTTAGAAATTTTTTTAAAGTGGTTAAAGTCAACGAAAATTATTTAAAACTCAAAGCAGGATATTTATTTCCTGAAATTTCAAAAAGAGTTAATAATTATACTCAAGCTAATAGCAGTTCGAAAGTCATTAAGCTTGGAATAGGCGATGTAACGGAGCCGCTACCTAAAGCTTGTGTTAATGCTATGGGCGAAGCATTAAATGAAATGGGAACAAATAACGGATTTAAAGGTTACGGCCCAGAGCAAGGATATGGATGGCTTAGGGAAAAAATTTCTGTAAATGATTTTATTTCAAGAGGGTGTCAAATCTCATCGGAAGAAATATTTGTTTCTGATGGTTCAAAATGCGATAGTAGCAATATTTTAGATATTCTTGGGGATGATAATTTAATTGCCGTAACTGATCCGGTTTATCCTGTTTATGTCGATACTAATGTGATGACTGGGAGAACAGGAGAAACACTTCAAAATGGTACTTATCAAGGATTAGTATATTTAGCGATTAATGAAGAAAATAATTTTCAACCTGAAATCCCAAAAAAGAAAGTTGATATTGTTTATCTTTGTTTTCCAAATAATCCAACTGGGGCAACAATTACTAAACAAGAATTGAAAAAATGGGTTGATTATGCTATCGAAAACAAGTCTTTGATTCTTTTCGATGCAGCTTATGAAGCTTTTATTCAAGACAAAAATATTCCTCATTCAATATATGAGATTGAGGGGGCAAAAAATTGTGCTATCGAATTTAGATCTTTCTCAAAAAATGCAGGATTTACTGGAGTTAGATGCGCTTATACAGTAATACCAAAAAATCTATCAGGACAAAATTCAAAAGGGGATAAAATTGATTTATGGTCATTATGGAATAGGCGTCAATGTACTAAATTTAATGGAGTAAGCTATATCGTACAAAGAGGAGCTGAGGCGGTATATTCTTCTCAAGGTAAAAAAGAGGTTAATTCTCTAATTGACTTTTATATGAAAAATGCAGAAATTATGCAAAATAAGCTCAGAAGTGCAGGTTTTAAAGTTTATGGAGGTGATAATGCACCATATGTTTGGATAAAAGTACCAGATAGAATGACTTCTTGGGACTTTTTTGATTATTTACTTGAAAAAGCTGATGTCGTAGGTACACCAGGAAGTGGATTTGGATTGGCGGGTGAGGGCTATTTTCGATTATCTGCTTTCAATTCAAGAATGAATGTTAATAATGCAATGGAACGAATAATTAATATATAATGATCAATAGATTTTCTTGTAATTACAATCAAAAAGTAATGTCAAATATAAAGTTTGAAAAAGGGGAAAATAATAACGCAGCAGTGTTGGAGAAAAAAACAGCCCCGTTAAAAAACAAATCACCAAAATACAAAGTTTTACTTCACAATGATCCAGTTAATTCAATGGAGTATGTTACTAATGCACTTAGAGAAGTAGTCCCACAATTAAGCGAACAAGATGCTATTTCCATTATGCTTGAAGCTCATAATACTGGTGTTGGTTTAGTTATTGTATGTGATCTTGAGCCGGCTGAATTTTATTCAGAATCTTTGAAATCAAAAGGGATATCAAGTTCAATTGAAAAAGAAGATTAATTATCTTCTTACGAATGAATTAATTTTAAATACTTTTAAACTTTTGCTGCAGTAAGCTTTCTTTCTGATAATTTACGAACTTTTAGGGAATCATCTAAGGATGATTTACCATAATTTCTTTCCAAAATATTAATAACTGTTTTTCCAAATTCGTCATCTTTATTATCAAAAGCTTCTAAACATACCTCTCCCAGTTTTTTACCAAGAGGACCAGGGTTCCATAAAAGTTTACGTGCTGTCCAAGGCATCATACTCATTGGATTATAACTAGGTTTTAATATATTATTTTCAAGAGCGTACTTTTCTAAAAGTGTATGTGGTTGTAAACCTATAAAAAATATAGCTGGATCTACTAAACCTTTCCCAAATATATTTTCTAGCTCTCTATGATAAGCAACTGTTTGTTTAATTGTATTAGGGGTTTCATCAAAAACATTAAATGAGTAATTCACTGAGACATGATTTCTAAAACCTGCCTCAACAAGCATTCTACAATTTTCAAGTACAGTTTTAAGGTTATATGCGAGTTGCATTTTTCTAACAAGTTCCTGAGATCCTGATGTAATCCCTATCTCAAAATAACTCATTCCTGTCTCAACCATTAATTGAGCTAATTCACGATCAATATTATCGGCCCTAATATATGCCGCCCACTTAAGATCGGTCCAACCCTGATCTTTTATAGCTTGAAGAAGTAATTTCGCATCTTGAATATGATTCTTTGTTGGAATGAATTGAGCATCAGTAAACCAAAAACCTCTAACGCCCATCTCATAAAGTTGCTTCATTTCTTCAATAATTTCATTTACGGGATTAACTCGAACTTTTTTACCCTCTACAACTCCATAAACGCAAAAACAACAATTATGTGGACAACCTCTTTTTGTTTGAACTCCTACATAATAATCACCACCTTCTATGTACCAATCAAACTCAGCCCAAATAGATTTAATATATTTGTAGTTGCAAGCTGTTTTAATTGTTCCTGACGGCTGTTCATGTATTAATTTATTTCTAGGTTTTTGCCCAGCAAGATAACATCTTTCTTCGATAATAGAATCACCCTTAAGAACTTTTTCGATAAGGTTCTCACCTTCTCCAACAGAAATTATTGTACCTTTGGGTAATAATTTACCTAGCTGTTCGTAGAAAACGCTTACAGCTCCTCCTCCTAAAATCACTTTTACAGATTTGTTGTATTTTTGAGCTCTATTGAGACCCATCTTCACTAAGGATGTATTTCTATTTATTTCTTCATAATGTGATGTTATTAACTTTAGACCTCCCCAAGCACCTCTAATTTTTTTTAAGATATTATTCGAATAAAAAACTTCAAATGAGTTTTGCAAAGGATTGCCACTTCTTCCGTCAACTGGTGCGTATATTTGTATGTCCCTCCAAGAATAAACAATTATATGGGGTCTGAATTGGTCAATTTTTCTTTTTAGATATTTAGATACGTTGTTTAGCGGTACTATTGCTAAATCTATGAATTGTTGATCAATCTCAGGAAAACACTTATGAATATGATCCGCTAAATAAATAGGCCCTATTGGAAATATCGGGTTGCATGGAAGTCTAACAATGAGAACTTTTCTAAAAGATTCTCTATTGGGCTCTTTAGCTAAATTTTTTAAAGGAAAGTTAAACTCCATAAAAGAGATTTTAAAATGATCTTATATCAAGAATCTAACTATTTTATTACCCTTTCGGTGAATTTTTTAAATTTAATCCTGAAAAAATTTAACTCTATTTTCAGTTAGATGTCTGAAATCATATATTTCCAACAAACATTTAGAAGTTTAATACCATCTATCCATCTTGATATATTTGGTGCTCCAGACCGCCTTGCATAATATCTGACAGGGTAATTTAAGATTTTAATATTATTATTGGCCGCTTCAAAGATTATTGTAAAATCGCCAAAAGGATCTGACTTTGATTCCCAACTACCATTTTTTTTCATCAAATTAAAAAACTTCCTTGAGAAAACTTTTGTTCCACAAAGCGAATCAGATATAGGCTTGTTAATTAAAATTGATAAAAATATTGCAAAACATCTATTGCCAATATAATTCGCCCATCTCATGGCATCTTTTTCCATTGGGAAAGTTGTCCTAGAGCAATTTATTAGTATATTTTCATTTTTTGTGGATTCCATTATGGCACTAATACTATCGTCAATATCTACGGTTAAGTCAGAATCAATAATTGCTAGAGTATCCCCAGTTGATATATTAAATCCTTCAACAACTGCGTTTTTCTTTCCCTTCGAAGTTTGTTTTAAAAGAGACATTTTAAAGTTTTTTGAGAAGTCTTTAGTAAGATCTTCCAACATTTGAAAAGTATTATCTTTACTATTTCCCTCTACAAATATTATTTCGATTTTATTTGGTATTTTTTTAAATTTATTTAAGGCTTTGATTAAAAGTTCTCTATTACCTTCTTCATTTCTTGCAGGGATAAGTATTGAAATCATATGATCATTTAAAGTTTCATAATATTTATAAAATGTGATTTCTATTTCAAATGCAAGGTTCTTAATTATTGGTAACTTTCGCAAAGTATTTTTTATAGAATGGGGAACTAATTTGGTTTGTATTGGAGTTAATTTTTTTGCTTTCCATCTGATAGATCTGTAATTATAGATTTCTGCTAATGATTCAACATCACATAAAGTAATTCTTGCTGTATTTGTTGTTCCCCTAAATATTCTGGAATCTAATCTAAGCCATCTTGTAATTGGTTCCCAAGTATTACCTCTTACTTTAAGAGAAATAAATTCACTATTATCCTTAAATAATTGGTGGAGTTTATTATTTGTTAAATTCCAAGTATTTACTGATTTCATTTTTAAAAAATTTGACCAAGTTTAATATTAACCTATTAGATTTTTTTGATTAATTTCCAAGGAAATATAACTTCATTTTCATAAATAATCTTAATGGAGGTATCTTTTTTTTGATCTTCTTTTGGAAAGATAGACCAAGCAAGGTCTGAGGATTTTAAACTTTTGATGTTATCGATCCCTTCGCCTAAATTAGGCGTTAAGAGAGCAATTCTAATAATTTTTGAGTGTGTTGTAGTATTTATAATGCTGCTTTTATCAACTTTAATTATTCGATTATTGGATGTTTTCAAAGAGGAGATAATCTCCATAGTTTCTCTTATTTCTCTTGATCGGTCTGTAAAAAGACCTGATTGCAAAAAACAGGATGTCATTAAATAGGGTCCAATAATTAATATAGAAATCATTTTTGAGGGGTTTTGACTTTTTTTGATAAAACTCCAAGCCAATGCGAATAGTATTAATCCACTTATTAAAAATGTATTTTCTCTGAGATTAAAATTTATCGTAGCTTTGAAAAAGAGGAAATATATAAAAACTATCGTTACTACAAATAATGGAATTACTCTTGACGATATAAAAATAAATAGAAATTTAAATCTTTTTTCTTCTATTAAATACTTGATACCTATAAATGCATTTAAGGATAGTAAAGAAGAGATTTGTAAAGGATAGTATGGCGTTTTTGTAGAAAAACTACTTATCAAAATTATTAGAATTAAGGGGAAGTAAAATAAAATAAAACCTTGTGAATGTTTGCTTTTTAAACAATGAACTAATCCAATAATGGAAAATATGCTCCATGGAAGAAAAGTTACTGGTATGTTCCACAAATAATAGTAAAAAGGATTTGTAAAAGTATTTTCTTTAGATAAATTATTAAATTTATCTAAAAGGTGAAAAATAATATTTTTATCAAGAAATGTATTTATTGATGTTGACCATACAATGAATGGAATAAAACCAATTATTAATCCAAGCCAAAAATATTTTGAAGTAAAAATATATTTTTTTTTAATCAGATAGGGTAATAATGATGTAATTGGTACCGCTACTAGAAAAGTCTTCATCATAAAAGCTAAACCTATCCAAATTCCAAAAAGAGATATGTAAACTAATTCTTTTTTACTGTTTGTTTTTACAATGGAAAATATTCCAATAGTCACTAAACAACTGTATATTAAATCTTGAGTAGCTAAGTGAGAATAATCAAACCACAAAAAAGTTGTTGAAAGAATAAGTGGTGATGCGATTGCAAACTTTTTACCTATTAATTCTTCATGTAATTTATAGGTTATTATTAACATCACTCTTGATGAGATAGTTGTTGGTAAATAGGCTGCGAATAAATTTTCCCCAAATATTTCTTGTGATTTGGCAATTAGAAATTGTATACCTATTGTTCTATCTAAATTAAAATCTCCCCACCATAATGGAATTGTCCAATTTCCTTTTTCCAATATCCATCTGGCCTGTAAAGCATAAAATCCCTCATCATAAGCTAAGTAACTTCTTTTACCAAAGTAGAAAATTAATGGAAAAAATATAAATAATTTTAAAATCAATTTGAAATTAATTTTCCACATATAAAAGTTTGTCTTATTTTAGATAAATACCGATAATTTGAATTGAACAAATTACCTAATGTTTACGAAACAGTTTCTGTTCCACCGACTATGTCGGCGATATTAAATTTTAGTTTTTTCATATAGACTTAACTTTATATTTTAAAGAATTAATGTCAAAAATTGACCCTGAATTAAAAAAAAAGTTACTAAAGGAGACTCAAGCTCCATTCAAAGGTTTAAGGAGAATATTATGGATTGCCTTCTCTGGTTCTGCTTTTTTAGGTCTTCTAATAATGGTTTCTAAAATTGCTGGTGGAAATGAAATACAGCAAAATAATCTTTTAATACAACTAGGAGCTTGTGCATTATTTCCTATCTTATTTTTCCTCGATAGAAATAAGGAAGATTAAGTTTTTATTTATTTAGAGTCCTTTTTTTTGTTACAAATTTGAATGCCTCAATGATATCTCCTTCACTCCAAGTTGAGAATTTATCACATCCAACTCCACATTCGAAACCAGTATTAACCTCTTTTACATCATCTTTCGATCTTTTCAGAGAATCTAAATTACCTTCAAATATTACTTTATCGGATCTAAGTACTCTTAAAGAACAATTTCTTTGAAGCTTTCCACTTTGTATGTAGCATCCAGCAATTGCTCCTTTCCCAACCGCAAATGTTGCTCTTACTTCAGCTTGACCTAAAGATTCCTCAACCAAATCAGGTTCAAGTAATCCTTCCATAGCAGATTGAATATCTTCTAGAAGTTTATAAATGACTTCATACTCTCGTATGTCAACATCATTTGCGTCGGCCGCTCTTTTGGCTCCAGAGGCTAATGATGTGTTGAAGCCTATTATTACTGAGCCAGAGGCAGCAGCAAGATCTATGTCAGTCTCAGTTATTTCACCAGGTGCGGAGAGTAGGACTCTCACTTGAACCTCATTCTTTGGTAATTGTTCTAATGAACCTAATATAGCTTCTACACTACCTTGGACATCTGCTTTAAGAATTAGATTTAATTCTTTAAGTTCTCCATCATTTGCTTGAGTAGATAAAGATGATAAGCTTACCCTTCTTGATGCCATTTGCTGGGCTAATTTTGTTGCTCTTGCATCAGTCGCTCTATCTCCAACAATCGCTCTAGCAGATTTCTCATCAGGATAAACTTCAAATTCATCACCTGCTGTTGGGACTTCGCTAAATCCAAGTGCTTCCACTGGACATGAAGGCCCCGCCTCCTTAATTCTATTACCATGTTCATCGACCATGGCTCTAATTTTTCCAAGGACTGAACCTGCGGCTAAAACATCACCAGCTTTTAATGTGCCATTTTGTACTAATAAAGTTGCAACAGGACCTTTGGCTTTATCTAAATGGGCTTCAATTACTGTCCCTTTAGCTAATCTTTCTGGGTTTGCTTGGAGATCTTCAACTTCAGAAACCAAAAGGATCATTTCGAGTAATTTATCAATATTTTGTTTTTTGATTGCACTGACTGGCACCATAACTACATCCCCACCCCAATCTTCGGCAATTAGATCTTTTTCTGATAATTCCTGTTTAACTCTATCTGGAGAAGCACCTTCTTTATCAATTTTATTTATAGCTACAACTATTGGTACTTTCGCTGCTCTTGCGTGACTAATAGCTTCAAGTGTTTGAGGTCTGCAACCATCATCAGCAGCTACAACAAGTACCGCTACGTCAGTAACTTTTGTACCTCTTGCACGCATGGCCGTAAATGCTTCATGACCTGGAGTATCAAGAAAAGTTAGCTTTTTCTTTTTTGATTCGTGCTCAAATTCAACTTGATAAGCTCCGATATGTTGAGTTATTCCACCTGCTTCTCCAGAGGCTACTCTGGATTCTCTTATGGAATCTAAAAGACTTGTTTTACCATGATCGACATGTCCCATAACTGTAATGACTGGAGGTCTTTTGATGAGACTTTCAATATCATCGGTTTCAATCATGTCTACTGTTTTCTTTGCAGCCTCTTGAACATCATCTTGTAAAACAGGGACCCCAAATTCCTCAGCCACTGTTTCAATGGTTGCTAAGTCAAGTGATTGAGTCACTGTAGCCGTAATACCTTTAAAGAAAAGAGATTTGATTATTTCAGAACTTTCAAGACTAAGCTTATCGGCTAATTCTTGTACTGTTAAATTATCTTCAGGTATTATTATCATTTCAGGTCTTACTTGTTTCGCATCTTTCGCAGCTCTTAATTCCATAGCTCTTCTCTTTTGTCTTTGCCTAGTAGTCTCTTTTTTCTTTTTCTTGAATTGTTTTGAGGGTTTTTGTGATTTGATCTCTTCAGACTTTTCTTTTTTTGGACGAGCCAAACTTGCTGATAGTATTGAAACCTTTTCTCCTGAGTAACCGCTAGTCTCAGAGGTTAATGAATCATCATTTTCGCCAATAATATGAACTTTTTGTCTTTGTTTCTGTGGATTTTTATTTCTTAATGCTTCCAGCTTGGCACTATCGTCCCAATCTGTTCTGCCAGGCTTCTTAGAGTTGCTTGCAAATGATCTATGAGGTGGTTTCTTGGCCGTAGGAGAAGGAGATGTATTTAAACGACTATTAGGTGCTTTTGCCTTCTGATTGGCCCCTTCGATTTTTTGTTTGTTTACATTAGAAATATTAGGTTTTTCTTTATTTGATGCATTGGTTTTCTGTAACTGCATCAGTTCATTGGGTGCTACTGGCTTTCTAATCCCAGAAGCACCTTGTCTATAAGGAGTTCCTGGCCTATTAGGAGATCCCTGTCTATAGGGGCCACCGCCCTCTCTATTTGGAACACCCTGCCTATTCTGCCCCCCTGGCCTATTAGAAGCACCTTGTCTATAAGGAGTTCCTGGCCTATTAGGAGATCCCTGTCTATAGGGGCCACCGCCCTCTCTATTTGGAACACCCTGCCTATTCTGCCCCCCTGGCCTATTTGCAGAAATTTGTGTATTAGATGAGGGTTGCCTGCTATTAGAGTTTGGCCTGTTTGTATTAATTTTAGGATCTTCCCTTCTAATCGGGGCACCTACTAGTTCAGGAGTACTTTTTACGTTAGGACTATTTAAGTTCTTTTTAGGAAAATTATTATTATCAGCTCTACTTAATTTATTATTATCAGCTCTATTTAATGATTGAGCCCTTTGATTAACTGAGTTATTTATTTTGTTTGCGTTTATATTCCTATTGGAATTTGCCAAATTTTTTGGTTTTTCAATTAGTTGAATAGGCGGTCTTGCAGTAGTTTTTGCGGGAGATCCTGAAGAGTTTTTTAAAGGCTTTTTGTCTTGTAGAGCACTTGGATCTTTTTTGTCTTTTAGATTGGGAGTTGTTATTACTGAAGTATTAGTTTTATTTTGAGTTTTTGAAAGCGCTTGAGATTTGAGGTTAGAGACAATAGTAGGGGGATTTGGATTTTTAATATTATTTAGATTTTTTTTATTTGAGCTTACTAATGAATTCTCTACTTTATTAGTAGGCTTTATTAAAAGGGGTTTTTTATTTAAACCTTCTTTTGACAACTTTTCTGGATGAGAGGGATTAGAAAAATTTTTATTATTTTTTGGGTTTTCATTTTTTGCTTTAATTTCAGATTTACTTACAGAAAGAATTTTTTTACTTGAATTTTTGTTATTTATAAGATTTTTAATTTTTTTCGCATCTTCTAAACTTATTGAACTGCTGTGACTTTTGACTGATATTGAAAGTTTTTGAGCAGCGTCCAATATATCTTTATTTTCCAGTTTTAGATCTCTGGAAAGTTCATAAACTCTGATTTTATCGCTGATAGTCATTTAATCTGAATGTTACTCTTTTTAAGAAATTTTGGAAGAATGTAATTTTAATTATATGCCCTTTTGGGATAGTTATTTATAGTTTGCAATTTCCCTTTCAAAAATATCAATAAATTCAGGATTTAAAATGCCTTTTAAAGCTTTTTGAAGCTTTTTTTTAAGTTTAGAATCTGTGTAACACTTTTTTGACTTACAAATGTAAGCAGAACGACCCATACCTTGGTTAAGCATTATTCCTAACTTATGATCATTAGTAATCTTCAAAAGATTATTTCTATCAAAAGTTGTCCTGCAAGAAATGCACTTACGCATAACAGGAGATTTCTGTATCACCGTGTGTTCTCCTCTTTAGACAATAGTTCCTCTTGTTTCAAGTTTTCTGTTTGGTCGTTTTCTGAACGAGTTTCTTCTTCGTATAGTTCATCTCCATATTCTTCATCATCTTCAGGTAAAGGGTAAAGTTCCCTTAGTCTTTTATCTTCTGCAGCTCTTTCTGCTTGCTCAGCCTCCAATCTCTGTTCAGCTTCTCTTTGAAGATTCTCTTCTTCCTCCCTTTGAACAATTAATTCTGCTACTGCAGAGTCTTCAGTCTCCTGATCATATTCATGGGAGTTTTTAACGTCTATTTTCCAGCCTGTTAACCTAGCAGCAAGACGAACATTTTGACCTTCTCTTCCTATGGCAAGACTTAATTGATCAGGGGGAACTAAAACATGAGCATGTTGTCCTTCTGGATCAACAAGTCTGACAAGATCAACTTTAGCTGGACTCAAAGAATTTAGTATGTACTGAATAGGGTCAGATGACCACTTTATAACATCTATTTTTTCTCCCCTTAATTCATTAACTACTTGTTGAATTCTTGCTCCTCTAGCTCCAATGCAAGCTCCGACTGGATCAACTTCTCTTTCAATACTATCTACGGCAACTTTAGTCCTTGGCCCAACAGCTCTTGAAGGAGGATTTGCTTCTCTCGAAACAGCAACAATTTTGACTGTGCCTTCTTGAATTTCTGGGACTTCATTTTCGAATAAATAAACCACTAGACCAGCATTAGCTCTACTTACAAAAAGTTGAGGACCTTTTCTAGCTACTTCGCTAACTTCTTTAAGAAAAACTTTGAATGTAGCGTTAGCTCTATAATTGTCATTAGGTAATTGATCCCTTTTAGGAAGTTCTGCTTCTACTTCTGGTCTCCCGATCCCTGAGCTAACCCCCATAATTACTGACTGTCTCTCAAATCTAATAACTCTTGCAGTTAAAACAGGATCTTCCAAATCTGCGAATTCTTCCTGAATCATTTTCCTTTGTTGGTCTCTCAACTTTTGAGCCAATACTTGCTTAGTTGTTGAGGCAGCCATTCTACCAAAATCCTCTTTTTCGGGAGTGACATCTAAAACGACGGTATCGCCTATTTGAGCATCATCAGCAACTTGTTTAACTTCTTGAAGAGATATTTGATGATCTTCGCTTTCAACATTTTCAACAATAATTTTACTCGATAAAATTCGATAACCCTCTTCGTCTAGATCGAATCCTACATCAAAATTACTAAAATATTCTTCATCAAATGGATCTTCTTTCACTCCAATGTAGAAAGTTTTTCGGTATTTTTCGTAACCTTTAAGTAAAGCTTCACGTAAAGCTAATTCCACAACGTGAGGAGGTAATTTTTTTTCCTCACTTATGTCTTCAATAAGATTGTTTAAACCTGGGAGAATTACTAATGCCATCTATGATGGGTAAAATGAATAAGAGTTGATAATTAATTAGTCTTTAAAAGTGCAAAGACTAACCTTTAATACTTCATTAAAGGGAATTTTTTTAATCTTACCTTTAATGTTAATGGCTAAATAATCTTTAGACTTTTCATAAAGTAAACCGTTCAAAAATTTTATTTGAGAATTTTTTTGGTTTAACTCAACATTAACTGGAAAACCTTTAAAAGTTTTGAAGTCTCTTTCTGAGGTTAATTCATCACTGACACCTTGACTACTAATTTCTAAAACATATGAACAATTTAAAAGATTTGAATTCTCAATCACACTAATAGCAGGGTTATTAAATCTTGAACAGTCATCTAAAGTAATATCATCGTTGTTAGTTTTGCAAATAATAATTTTTATAATAATAGGATTTTGATTTGTCAGTATATCTAAACTATGAATCTTTAGGTTAAATTCTTTAGCGACTCCTTGAAGAAGACTTTCTAAGTTGCTTTTACATTCCTTATCCAATTTATTTTAAGTTTTTGTTTTAATAATTGATTATTTTCACATATCAAAAAGTTTTTTTGAAAATAAGTTTTTGTAATGTGTATTTTATGGATGTTAACAAAAAAACAACACTAGGAATTTTATTCAATTAAATTCTGAATATTCTTGATGTTTTTAAAGGTAATGAGATTTCTAAAAACTAAATTTAGTTATTTGCTTAAAATAAGTTTACTAATTACTTTTTTTATATATTTATTCCCTTTTTCTGAAGTTTTAGCTCTTGATTTTATTGATGGGCATAATTTTGTTTCAGATGCGGTCAAAAAGGTAGGTCCTGCAGTTGTAAGAATTGATACTGAAAGATTAGTAGAAAGACAACAATTTGATCCAACTTTATTAGATCCACTATTGAGAGATTTACTTGGAGAACCCGGCATGGCTCCCGACCGAGAGAGAGGTCAAGGTTCAGGTGTAATTATTGATAAAGATGGTTTAGTTCTAACTAATGCTCATGTTGTAGAACGAGTTGATAATGTATCTGTTACTTTGGCTGATGGAACTAATCGGGAGGGTCAAGTGTTGGGAACGGACTCAATTACCGATTTAGCCTTAGTTAAAATTGATAATCAACAGGACTCTAGTTATGCACCTTTAGGAGATTCAGAAGAACTTGAAGTTGGAGATTGGGCAATAGCTCTTGGGACTCCTTATGGCCTAGAAAAAACAGTAACTCTTGGGATAGTTAGCAGTCTTCATAGAGACATTAATGCTCTCGGTTTTTCTGATAAAAGGCTTGATCTTATACAAACAGATGCTGCAATTAATCCAGGTAATTCAGGAGGCCCACTTATTAATTCCAATGGTCAGGTAATTGGTATCAACACTCTAGTAAGAAGTGGACCTGGAGCTGGTCTTGGTTTCGCAATACCAATAAATTTGGCTAAAAATGTTTCTGAACAGTTACTAGAAAATGGAGAAGTTATTCATCCTTATTTAGGCGTACAATTGATTTCCTTGAATCCTAAAATAGCCAAAGAACACAATGAAGATCCTAATTCACTTGTTCAATTGCCAGAGCGGTCAGGGGCTTTAATTCAATCTGTAATACCAAATAGTCCTGCAGAAAAAGCGGGATTAAGAAGAGGTGATCTAGTAATTGCTGCTGAAAATATTCTAATAGAAGAGCCTAAAACTCTTTTAGATGAGGTAGAAAAAGCTCAAATTGGAAAAATATTTCTTTTAAATGTCTTAAGAGATAATAAAGAAATTAAAGTTAATATTAAACCTGAAGCACTTCCAGGTTTGACATAAAGCATCTGTTGAAATTTAATAATCTATAAACTCTTGGTCAAAACATTTTGGATTTACAGACTCAGATGAAGCAAATAGTTGCTGACGCAGCTATTAAAGAAGTAGAAGATGGAATGATCTTGGGTTTAGGATCTGGATCAACAGCTGCACTTATGATAAAAAGTCTTGCTGAACAAATTAGATCAGGCAAATTAAAAAATATTAAAGGAGTTCCAACTTCCTTTCAATCAGAGGTGCTTGCATTAGAACTCAATATCCCTTTAATTGATTTAGCTTCAGTTCCTTACATTGATTTAGCCATTGATGGAGCGGATGAAGTAGATCCTGACTTTCAACTCATCAAGGGTGGAGGAGCTTGCCATGTCCGAGAAAAATTGGTTGCATCTAAAGCAAATAAATTATTAATTGTTATTGATGAATCAAAGTTAGTGCAAAATTTAAACCAAGTTTTCCCTCTCCCTGTGGAGGTTATGCCTTCTGCGTGGAAGCAGGTGAAGGATATAATTTCAGAAATGAGTGGAGTTTCTAATTTAAGGATGGCAACAAAAAAAGCAGGCCCAGTTGTCACAGATCAAGGTAATTTGATTTTGGATGTTTTATTTGATGCTGGTATAAAAGATCCAAAAGATTTAGAAATGCGTATTAATAATATTCCTGGAGTCTTGGAAAATGGATTATTTGTTGATTTAGTAGATAAGGTTTTGGTGGGTAGAATTGAGGATGACGTTCCAGTATTATTTTCACCTTCTAGGAAAAGTTAATCTTCAAATCTAATTTTTACTGAATTTGCGTGACTATGTAAACCCTCACTATTTGCCAAATTAATAATATCCAAACTGTTAATTTTTAAACTTTTTTCATTAAATTCAATTATTGAAGAATTCTTCATGAAAGTTTCAACTCCTAATGAACCACTAAACCTCGCATTCCCACATGTTGGTAAAGTATGGTTTGGCCCAGCTAAATAATCACCTACAGCCTCTGGTGTCCATTTTCCTAAAAATATCGCACCTGCATTTTCAATAGACTTGAGGATCGTTTTTGGATCAATAGTCACTATTTCTAAATGTTCTGGGGCAAACTCATTACTTAGTTCAACACATGATTCTAAATTTTCGCAAATAGCAATTAATCCCCAATTCTTAATTGATTGAATGCAAATTTCTTTTCTGGGGTGATGCTCTATTTTCTTAAAGACTTCATCAAAAACTTCTTGGGCTTGATCATTTGATGTAGTCAACAGTATTGAGGAAGCTAATGGGTCATGCTCGGCTTGTGCTAGTAAATCCGATGCTATTTGAGAGCTGTTGGCTGTTCTATCGGCGATGATTAAAATTTCACTTGGACCGGCTAAGGAATCAATTCCAGTAAATCCGTAAATTAACTTTTTAGCAGTGGTTACATAGATATTTCCAGGTCCCGAAATTACATCAACTTTATTTATTTGCTTTGTGCCAAATGCTAATGCGCCAATTGCCTGAGCTCCACCAATTCTAAAAACTTTATCAACCCCTGATAAGTAAGCAGCGGCTAAAACAGTTGTATTTATTTCCCCTTTTTTGTTTCCAGGGGATACCATTGAAATTTCTTTAACTCCAGCTACTTTTGCAGGTATCGCATTCATTAAAACTGTACTTGGATATGCCGCTCTCCCTCCAGGAATATATAAACCAGCATTTTTTACAGGCATCCATCTTCTTTGGACGTAGTCACCATATTCTCCCTTTATAGTAAATGATTCAGGGATTTCTTTTTCATGGAATTTTTTTATTCTTTGATAGGCAATTTCTAATGATTGCTTTAAATGCTGATCTGTCTCTTCCCACGCAGTTTTTAAATCCCTAGTACTTACTTGCATTGGTTTAGGATAGAATCCATCAAATTTTTTTGTATATTTTTCTACAGCTATATCTCCATGAAATTTCACCTCTTGAAGAATATTTTCAACAATTGAATTTATTTTTTTATTGTCTCCAGAGGTAGTTCTTTGTGAAATTCTTCTTAACTCTTGGAGAGCTTTTTGTTTATTATTTATAATCTTCATATTCTTAAACTTAATTTAAATTCAATTAATTAATTATGTAACTCACTGATCTAAATTATATATTATTGATTAATAGTCTATCTATTTGATATAATAAAAATCTATATTTTAATCTAATTTTCTGTGGCCAATAACAAATCAGCGCAAAAAAGAATTCAAGTTGCTGAGAGAAATCGTTTAGTTAATAAATCATATAATTCAACAGTAAGAACGCTAACAAAAAAAACATTAGCTAACTGTGAGAAATATAAGCAAGAACCTAATTCAGATAATAAAAATCTAGTTCTTGTTAGTGTAAATGAAGCCTTCAGTCTTATCGATAAGGCAGTCAAGAAGAATGTTCTACATAAGAATAACGGTGCTAACAAAAAATCAAAAATCAACAAAGTAGTTAAAGATTTTCTTACAAGTAAGTAAGTAAAAATGACCAATATTGAACTAATTGATTCTCATTGTCATTTGATATTTGAAAATTTTGAAGAGGATCTTGAAGAAGTTGTTTCAAGATGGCGTTCAATAGGAGTAAAAAAATTGCTCCATGCATGTTGTGAATTATCAGAAATTCCCAAATTGAAAAATATATCTCGAAAATTTGATGAATTGTATTACTCAGTTGGTTTACATCCTCTTGAAGCTAACAAATGGGAATGTAATTCTAAATCTATAATGAAAAATGCAGCCCAAGGTGATTCAAGAGTTGTTGCTATTGGTGAATTAGGATTAGATTTTTTTAAAAGTGATAATACAAATAAACAGATTGATGCGCTTGTTCCACAAATGCACTTAGCCTGCGAACTTGACTTGCCCGTCATTATCCATTGTAGAGAAGCTGCAAATGAGATGATAAAAATATGTCACGATTTATCTAAACAAGGTATATGTCCTAAAGGAGTTCTGCATTGTTGGAGTGGCACTCCAGATGAGATGAAGCAATTTTTAGATCTAGGATTTTATATAAGTTTTAGTGGGATAGTTACATTCCCAAAAGCATACGAAATTCATGAATGCGCAAGAATTGTTCCGAGTGATAGATATTTAATAGAAACAGATGCTCCCTTTTTAGCCCCTGTCCCATATCGAGGGAAAAGAAATGAGCCAGCTTTTGTTGAAAGTGTAGCTAAGTCTATAGCCAGTTTAAGATCTTCAGACTTGAAAAATATTGCAGATGAGTCTTCTAGGAATGCTGAAGATTTGTTTAAATTTGACTTGATAAATTAACATATAACCTGTTAATATTAAAAATTACTGGATTTTTTCCTTAATTATTAGTAAACAGCTGGTTGAAGTGTGGTTTTATTACCTTTATCTTTGATCATTTCAGCTAATAATAATCTTGATATTTGTTGAATTCAAGACTAAAATCTCGAATTCACTTTAAAAGTTTTGATTATTTTTCTAAAAGTTAAGTCAAATTTATGGTAATTAGCAAATCTTACATAATGGCGGGTTTTCTTGGATGAGCAGTAGCGCTTTACAGATAGCTAAAACAGCAACTTATCTACCAGATTTGGTTGAAGTTCAAAGGGCAAGTTTTAAATGGTTTCTGGAAAAAGGCTTAATTGAAGAATTAAAAAGCTTTTCTCCAATTACTGACTACACAGGTAAATTAGAACTACATTTTATCGGCGAAGAATATAGGTTGAAAAGACCTAGACATGATGTAGAAGAAGCCAAGAGAAGAGATGCAACTTTTGCTTCGCAAATGTACGTAACATGTAGGTTAATAAATAAAGAAACAGGAGAAATCAAAGAACAAGAAGTTTTTATTGGTGAACTACCTTTAATGACTGAGAGAGGGACCTTTATTATTAATGGAGCCGAAAGAGTAATAGTCAATCAAATAGTACGTAGTCCAGGGGTTTATTTCAAAGATGAAATGGATAAAAATGGTAGGAGGACTTATAATGCTAGCGTTATCCCCAATCGAGGAGCTTGGCTAAAATTTGAAACTGATAAAAATAATCTACTTTATGTAAGAGTTGATAAAACGAGGAAAATTAATGCACACGTACTTATGAGAGCTATGGGCCTCTCGGATAATGATGTGGTTGATAAATTAAGACATCCTGAGTTTTATAAACAGTCAATTGATTCAGCTAATGATGAAGGAATAAATTCAGAAGATCAAGCTTTATTAGAACTCTATAAAAAATTACGACCAGGTGAACCCCCTTCTGTTTCTGGTGGGCAACAACTTCTACATAGTAGATTTTTCGATCCTAAAAGATACGATTTGGGAAGAGTAGGTAGATACAAAATTAATAAAAAATTGAGATTAACTGTTCCAAATGATGTCAGAACCCTTACACATGAGGATGTTCTTTCGACAATTGATTATCTTATCAATTTAGAACTTGATATTGGTGGAGCGAGTTTAGATGATATTGATCATTTAGGTAATAGAAGAGTTCGATCCGTTGGAGAACTTCTTCAAAACCAAGTCAGAGTTGGCCTTAACCGATTAGAGAGAATTATCAAAGAAAGGATGACTGTTGGCGAGACAGATTCTCTTACACCTGCTCAGCTAGTTAATCCAAAGCCTTTGGTAGCAGCTATTAAGGAATTTTTTGGATCCAGTCAATTAAGCCAATTTATGGATCAAACAAATCCATTAGCTGAGTTAACGCATAAAAGAAGAATATCAGCATTAGGACCTGGCGGTCTAACTCGAGAAAGAGCAGGTTTTGCTGTTAGAGATATTCATCCATCACACTATGGAAGATTATGTCCTATTGAAACTCCCGAAGGCCCAAATGCAGGTCTTATAAATTCTCTCGCAACACATGCAAGAGTTAATGAATTTGGTTTTATTGAAACCCCTTTTTGGGAAGTAGAAAAAGGTAGGGTTATGAAAGAGGGGAATCCTGTTTATTTATCAGCGGACTTAGAGGATGAATGTAGGGTTGCTCCTGGCGATGTGGCGACTGACAAAAGTGGTAATATCCTTGCAGATTTAATTCCAGTAAGGTACCGGCAAGATTTTGAGAAAGTTCCGCCTCATCAAGTTGATTATGTTCAGCTTTCTCCTGTTCAAGTTATTTCAGTAGCCACTTCTCTTATTCCCTTCTTGGAACATGATGATGCAAATAGAGCGTTAATGGGTTCAAATATGCAGCGTCAAGCGGTTCCATTATTAAGACCTGAAAGACCCCTAGTCGGCACAGGATTAGAATCCCAGGTTGCTAGAGACTCTGGGATGGTGCCAATTACAAAAGTAAATGGAATCGTTTCTTATGTTGATGCTAATGAAATAGTTGTTAAAGATGTAGATGGTAATGAGCATGTTCATTATCTTCAAAAATACCAGAGATCTAATCAAGATACTTGTTTAAACCAAAGACCAATAGTGAAAAATGGAGATCAAGTTATATCTGGTCAAGTTCTTGCTGATGGATCAGCTTGTGAAGGTGGAGAAATAGCTTTAGGACAGAATGTTTTAATTGCTTATATGCCATGGGAAGGTTACAACTATGAAGATGCAATACTTGTAAGTGAAAGGATGGTTACTGATGACCTCTATACTTCAGTGCATATTGAAAAATATGAAATAGAAGCCAGACAAACTAAATTGGGCCCTGAAGAAATAACTAGAGAAATTCCTAATATTTCAGAAGAAAGTTTGAATAATCTTGATGAAATGGGAATTATCAGAACAGGTGCTTTTGTAGAAAGTGGTGATATTCTCGTAGGAAAAGTTACCCCTAAGGGAGAATCAGATCAGCCACCTGAAGAAAAACTTTTGAGAGCTATATTTGGTGAAAAAGCAAGAGATGTGAGGGATAATTCTCTTAGAGTTCCTAAAACAGAAAAAGGAAGAGTCTTAGATGTTCGTATTTATACAAGGGAGCAAGGCGATGAGCTGCCTCCAGGTGCGAATATGGTTGTAAGAGTTTATGTTGCTCAAAGGAGGAAAATTCAGGTAGGTGACAAGATGGCTGGGAGACATGGTAACAAAGGGATAATAAGTAGAATTTTACCTAGAGAAGATATGCCTTATTTACCTGATGGCACACCAGTTGATATCGTTTTAAATCCTCTTGGTGTTCCAAGTAGAATGAATGTAGGTCAAGTTTTTGAGTTGTTAATGGGGTGGGCAGCATCAAATTTAAATTGCAGAGTTAAAGTTGTGCCTTTTGATGAAATGTATGGTGCTGAAAAATCACATCAAACTGTTCAAGCGTTTTTAGAGGAAGCTTCAAAGCAAGATGGTAAGGATTGGGTTTATAACCCTAAAGATCCTGGAAAGTTATTACTCAAAGATGGTAGAACAGGCGAACCTTTTGATCAACCAGTAGCTGTTGGATACTCTCACTTTCTTAAACTTGTTCACTTAGTAGATGATAAGATCCATGCCAGATCAACAGGTCCATACTCTTTAGTTACTCAGCAACCTTTGGGTGGTAAAGCTCAACAAGGTGGACAGAGACTTGGAGAAATGGAGGTTTGGGCTTTAGAGGCATACGGTGCAGCTTATACTCTGCAAGAATTGTTAACTGTTAAATCAGATGATATGCAAGGAAGAAATGAAGCATTAAACGCCATAGTTAAAGGTAAACCAATACCTAGACCAGGAACTCCTGAATCATTTAAAGTCCTAATGAGAGAATTACAGTCCCTAGGTCTAGACATTGGTGTTTACACTGATGAAGGTAAGGAGGTTGATTTAATGCAAGATGTAAATCCAAAAAGAAATACTCCTTCGAGACCTACTTATGAATCTCTAGGTACCTCTGAATATGCGGAAGATTAAATACTTTATCAACACTTTCTAATTTAAATATTCTAAAAATGACTAACAGCAACTTAAGAACAGAAAATCATTTTGATTACGTCAAGATATCTATTGCGTCACCTCAAAGAATAATGGATTGGGGGCAAAGGACATTACCTAATGGGCAAGTAGTAGGAGAAGTTACTAAACCAGAGACGATTAACTATAGAACCTTAAAACCAGAAATGGATGGCCTTTTTTGTGAAAAAATATTTGGACCATCCAAAGACTGGGAATGTCACTGCGGTAAATATAAAAGAGTTAGACATCGTGGAATTGTCTGTGAAAGATGTGGTGTAGAAGTAACTGAAAGTAGAGTAAGAAGGCATAGAATGGGATATATAAAACTGGCAGCTCCAGTTTCCCATGTTTGGTATTTAAAGGGTATACCAAGTTATGTCGCAATTCTGCTAGATATTCCTCTTAGAGATGTAGAACAGATAGTTTACTTTAATTGTTATGTTGTCTTGGATGTTGGGGATCATAAAGATCTTAAATATAAGCAACTCCTTACTGAGGATGAATGGTTAGAAATAGAAGATGAAGTTTATGCAGAAGACTCTACTATTGAAAATGAACCAGTTGTTGGTATAGGTGCAGAAGCTCTTAAGCAATTACTTGAGGATCTTGATTTAAACCAAATTGCTGAAGAACTTAGAGAAGAAATTACAAACAGTAAAGGTCAAAAAAGAGCAAAACTAATTAAAAGGATAAGGGTAATTGATAATTTCCTGGCAACTAACGCAAAGCCAGAATGGATGGTACTAGATGCAATCCCTGTTATTCCTCCTGATCTTAGACCAATGGTCCAACTTGATGGAGGTAGGTTTGCCACATCCGACTTAAACGATCTTTATAGAAGAGTCATAAATAGGAATAATAGGTTAGCTAGGCTTCAAGAAATCTTAGCTCCTGAGATCATTGTCAGAAATGAAAAAAGAATGTTGCAAGAAGCTGTTGATGCACTTATTGATAATGGAAGAAGAGGTAGAACAGTTGTTGGGGCAAATAATAGAGCTCTAAAATCTCTCAGCGATATAATAGAGGGTAAGCAGGGGAGATTTAGACAGAATTTACTTGGCAAACGTGTTGATTATTCTGGAAGGTCTGTCATAGTTGTTGGTCCAAAGTTAAAGATGCATCAATGCGGACTCCCTAAAGAAATGGCTATTGAGCTTTTTCAACCTTTTGTGATACATAGATTAATCCGTCAAAATATTGTAAATAATATTAAAGCCGCAAAAAAATTAATACAAAAAGGAGATGATGAAGTCATGCAAGTACTCCAAGAAGTTATTGAAGGTCACCCAATACTTTTAAATAGAGCTCCAACTCTTCATAGGTTAGGAATTCAAGCATTTGAACCTAAATTAGTTGGAGGTAGAGCGATCCAACTACATCCACTTGTATGTCCTGCATTTAATGCTGATTTTGACGGAGATCAAATGGCTGTCCATGTCCCTTTAGCATTAGAAGCACAGACAGAGGCACGTATGCTTATGTTAGCCAGTAATAATATACTGTCACCAGCTACAGGAGAACCAATTGTAACTCCCTCACAAGATATGGTTTTAGGTTCTTATTATCTAACTGCACTACAGCCAAACTTTAAAAAACCAAAATTTGGTGATAATCAAAAAACTTATGCTTCATTAGAAGATGTTATTTTTGCTTTTGAAGATAAAAGAGTTGGCTTACATGAATGGGTCTGGGTAAGGTTTAATGGTGAAGTTGATGATGATGAAGAAGCGAATAAACCCAAAGAATCTAAAGAACTGGAAGATGGTTCAAGGTTAGAAACTTGGAACTTTAGAAGAGACAGATTTGATTCTCAAAATAATCTAATAAGTAGATTTATTTTAACAACAGTAGGAAGGGTGGTTATGAATCATACGATCATCGATTCTGTTTCAAAAACGTAATCCTTAAAAAATTAACTATTCATTCATAAAAACATGACATCATCTAAACCAAAAAAAAGTTCAAGAGTACGTAAAACTACAAAAAATTCAAAAAAAAATAATATTACAATGATACCTTTATTGGCAAAAACACCGCCATCATTCAAAAATAAAGTAGTAGATAAAAAAGCTTTAAAGAATTTAGTTTCATGGGCTTATAAAACCCATGGAACTGCCGTTACTGCTGCAATGGCTGATAATCTAAAAGATTTAGGATTTAAATATGCTACACAAGCAGCTGTTTCTATTTCAGTAAATGATTTAAAAGTTCCTGAAGCTAAGCAAGATTTAATTGGACAGGCAGAAGCTCAAATTACGGCTACTGAAGAATGTTATAGACTTGGAGAAATTACAGAAGTTGAGAGACATACCAAGGTTATTGATACGTGGACTGAAACTAATGAGAGATTAGTAGATGCAGTTAAGAATAATTTTAATCAAAATGATCCACTTAACTCAGTTTGGATGATGGCTAATTCTGGGGCTAGAGGTAACATGTCTCAGGTAAGGCAACTAGTTGGGATGAGGGGATTGATGGCTAATCCTCAAGGAGAGATTATTGATTTACCCATTAGAACTAACTTTAGGGAAGGGCTTACGGTTACTGAATATGTAATTTCTTCTTATGGTGCTAGGAAAGGTTTAGTTGATACAGCATTAAGAACTGCCGACTCAGGTTATTTGACCAGAAGATTGGTTGACGTAGCACAAGATGTAATTGTAAGAGAGGAAGATTGCGGAACTGAACGGTCGATAGTTATAAATTCTGAAGATGGAAAATTTGGTTCAAGGCTTATCGGAAGACTCTCTGCTGAAGATATCTTAGATTCTGAAGGTAATTTAATTGTGCCAAAGAATACTGCGATAGATCCTTCTTTATCTAAGACTTTAGAGACATCATTAATCTCAAAAGTAAATATTAGATCCCCATTAACTTGTGAGGCTAACCGTTCTGTTTGTAGAAAATGTTATGGATGGGCTTTGGCTCATAATCATTTAGTTGATTTAGGAGAGGCTGTAGGGATTATTGCTGCGCAATCAATTGGAGAACCTGGAACCCAATTGACTATGAGAACCTTTCATACTGGAGGTGTATCTACGGCAGAAAGTGGAGTTGTAAGATCTAAAATTAAAGGTAAAGTTGAATTCGGTTCAAAAGCAAAAATCAGAGGATACAGAACCCCGCATGGAGTTGAGGCTAAACAAGCTGAAGTAGATTTCTTATTAAAGATTATTCCAACTGGAAGTAATACTAACAAAGCCCAAAAAATCGAAGTAACAAGTGGATCTCTTTTATTTGTAGAAGATGGTCAAGATATTGACTCAGATATAACTGTTGCACAAATCACCTCAGGAGCTGTAAAGAAAAGTGTTGAAAAAGCTACTAAAGATGTTATTTGCGATTTAGCTGGAGAAGTAAGGTATGACAAAGTAATTCAACCAAAGGAAGTTACTGATAGGCAGGGTAATATCACTTTGAAAGCACAAAGATTAGGAAGGTTATGGGTCTTAGCTGGAGATGTATATAATCTACCTCCAAATGCTAAACCTGTTGTTTCTACAGAAACAAAGGTAGAACAAGGAACTGTTTTAGCAGAAGCAAGTCAATCTAGTGAGTTCGGTGGAGAAGTGCGTTTAAGGGAATCAGTGGGAGATTCTAGAGAAGTTCAGATCGTAACAACTTCAATGCTATTAAGTAATTTTAAATTACTTGAAGAATCTACTCATTCAGGTGAACTATTTCATTTAGAGTCTAATGATGGAACTATTTACAGGCTAAATACTTCACCTGGAAGTAAAATTAGTAGTGGTGAAGTCATTGCTGATTTAGCAGATGAAAGATTCAGAACAAAAACTGGCGGGCTGGTGAAATATGCACCTGGTTTAAGTGTTAAAAAAGCAAGATCATCTAAAAATGGTTTTGAAGTTAGTCAAGGTGGAACATTGCTTTGGATTCCTCAAGAGACACATGAAATAAATAAAGATATATCCTTACTCATGACTGAGGATATGGAATGGATTGAAGCAGGAACAGAAGTTGTCAAAGATATATTTAGCCAAACATCAGGAATAGTTACAGTGACTCAAAAAAATGATATCTTGCGTGAAATTACTGTTAGAAATGGTTCTTTTCATGAGTGTGAAGATGAAGAGATATTGAGTCGATTTACTGAAGAAGGAAAGTTGGTTAATCCAGGCGAAAAAATTATAGATGGAGTAGATAATGACGAAATTCTGTTCGTTCAAAAATTAGAAACATCAAAAGGTAAGGGTTTACTATTGAGAACTGTAGAAGAATACACCATACCTAATGAGGCTGAGTTACCTGAATTATCTCATGTTAAACAGGAAAAAGGACCATCATTAGCTTTGAAAGCTATTCAAAGGCTTTCTTTTAAAGATGGTGAATTAATAAAATCTGTCGAGGGTGTAGAACTACTTAAAACTAATTTGAGTATTGAAAGTTTTGATGCTACCCCTCAGATGACAATTGATGTAGAGACAATTCAAGATAAAAGTGATAAATCAATCAATAGATTAAATTTAGTTATTTTGGAATCTATCTTGGTTAGGAGGGATACAATTTCTGACTCAAGTCATGGTTCAACTCATACTGAACTTCAAATAAACAATAATCAGCTTGTTAAAGCTGGTGATGTAATTGCTACTACTCAAATTCTTTGTAAAGAGAGAGGGGTATTGCAATTACCAGATTCAGTTGAAGGTGAACCAATTAGAAGACTTATTGTTGAAAGAAACGAAGATAAAATAAAAATTAATATTAAAGATAAAGCAGTTGTTAAAACTGGAGATCGTGTTGTCGATGGAGATTCAATTAGTAAGGGAGTAAAATCTACTTCATGCGGAGAAATAGAAGAAGTTTCTAACGAATATGTGATCTTAAGGCTTGGAAGACCCTATATGGTTTCTCCTGATTCTGTTTTGCATGTGAAAGATGGAGATTTAGTTCTTCGAGGCGATGGTTTAGCATTATTAGTCTTTGAAAGGCAGAAAACTGGGGATATTGTTCAAGGCTTGCCTCGAATTGAAGAATTATTAGAAGCAAGAAGGCCAAGAGATTCTTCAACTTTATGCAAGAAATCTGGAGTTGTGCAAATTAAAGAAGGGACTGATGAAGAATCAGTATCATTATCTGTTATTGAGAGAGATGATTCTATTAGTGAGTATCAACTTTTAATGGGACAGAATATTATGGTAAGTGATGGTCAGCAAGTTACCGGTGGAGAACTCTTAACTGATGGTCCTATTAATCCTCATGATTTACTAGATTGTTTATTTACAGATTTAAAAGATCAAAAACCTTTAATGGAAGCTGCGCAAGAATCCATATCAAAATTACAAAGAAAGATGGTAAACGAGGTTCAGAATGTTTATAAGTCCCAGGGCGTAGCAATTAGTGATAAACATATTGAAGTCATAGTAAGACAAATGACAAGTAAAGTTCGGATTGAAGATGCAGGAGATACAACCCTTCTTCCTGGTGAATTAATAGAGTTAAGACAAGTAGAAGATACAAATCAAGCAATGTCTATTACTGGGGGGGCACCCGCAGAGTTTACTCCAGTATTATTAGGGATAACTAAAGCTTCACTAAATACAGATAGCTTTATTTCAGCAGCCTCTTTCCAAGAAACCACAAGAGTTCTTACTGAGGCTGCTATAGAAGGTAAATCTGATTGGCTTAGAGGTCTAAAAGAGAATGTGATTATTGGAAGACTGATACCTGCTGGCACAGGTTTTAGTGGGTTTGTTGAAGAATTAGCCTCAGAAGCTGGACCTCATCCTGATATTCTTGCAGAAGAATCCGGTGGGTATAGAAGGACCCAGAATTTAAGGCCAGACTATACAGTTGACATGCCGCAAACACCGATTGTAAGTTCTACTGCTATTCTTGATGACCCAAGTGATGAAGATTTAGAAACTACTAGGAATAGACATGGGATTGATCCTACATCCAGCAATTTTGCTGCTTTTGCAAGGCCAAATGCTGAAAATCAATTTTCTGAAGATCAATTACCTGATCCTTCAGCTTTGGAAGGGTTACAAGAGGAAGGACTTCTCTCTGATGAATAAAGGCTATTCTCATTTTCAGTTACTAGAATGCTATTTTAAAATTTTAATTAATGATTAAGCCTGACATTGTTCCTAAAAGAAAACTACCTCGTTACGGGTTTCATTTTTATAATGAAAAACTTAATGGAAGAATGGCCATGATTGGTTTTATAGCACTTATTCTTACTGAATTTTTTTTAAAACATGGATTATTATTATGGTGATAATCCTACTTAATTAATTAGTTTATAAATAAATTGAAGAATCTTCTTGGATGTAGTGTTAAAGATCTAGAAAACATAGCTTTGAATTATGGTCAAGCTGCTTTTAGAGGACGTCAAATTTATAGTTGGCTTTATAACTATAAAAACAGGTCTAAAAGTATTGATGAAATCAACGTCTTGCCATTAAAGTTTAGAGATCAATTAAAAAATGAAGCCTTTTTATTTGGAGAATTAACCTTAAATGAAAAGCATTTAGCAACTGATGGAACCTTAAAGTTGTTGTTAAATACTAGAGATAATGAAAGTGTTGAGTGCGTTGGTATTCCAACTGAGAAAAGATTAACTGCATGCCTATCAAGTCAAGTAGGATGCCCAATGGATTGTAAATTCTGTGCTACTGGTAAAGAAGGATTAAAAAGATCTTTAAAAGCAAGTGAAATACTCGATCAAATTTTATTTATTGAAAATGAAATGAATCAGAAAGTATCTAATATTGTTTTTATGGGAATGGGTGAGCCCTTGTTAAATATTGATGAGTTACTTCTATCAATTAGATCAATCAATGAGGATTTTGATATTAGTCAGAGAAAGATCACAGTAAGCACTGTCGCTATTCCAAAAATGATAAGTAAATTATCAGAACTGTCTTTTCAAGTTTTGGGTAAATGTCAGTTTACGCTTGCAATAAGTTTGCATGCTTCAAATCAAAAAATAAGAGAAGCTATCATACCGAGTGCAAAAAATTATCATATTAAAAATATTATTGATGATTGCAGAGAATATGTAAGAGAGACTGGCAGAAGAGTGAGTTTCGAATACTTAATGCTCCATGGAGTTAATGATAAATTAGAACATGCTGATGAATTAAGTAATCTAATAAAAGGTTTCCAATGCCATGTGAATTTAATTCAATATAATCATGTCGAGGAAGTTGAATTTAAGCAAACCCCTATAAAAAATGCTCAACTCTTTCAAACCAGACTTTCTAATAGTGGGATTAATGTTAGTTTTCGAAAAAGTAGAGGCTCAGATAGGAATGCAGCATGTGGTCAGTTAAGGCAAAATGACAAGATCAAATAATCATATTTAAAAACTTTTTATTAAAATTAACTTAAACACGTTATTATTGATTTAATTCTTTTTTTTATTATTGGGATTTATTAGAACTAAGCTTTTACCTTTTGCAATTGTTAGTTTATTCGGCGTTGCTTTTTTTGCTGTTAGTGCAAGGATATGGCTACCTGGAGATATGATGTCACCTGCTCCGATTAATTAATCTTTATTATTATTTGATAATGACTAAAAGAAAGGATATACAAAAAGAAAGTTTGGCAGAAATAACAATAGATCCAGATGTTTTAGCTAAAGAATTATCTGTAGAGCTTGAAATTGATCCTTTAGAACAGATTGATAAAGATGGTTTCTCAAGAGGAACTTTAGATAAAAATTTAGAATGCGATGAAGCCTTAAAATTACTTAAGGGTGACCGAGAGCAAAGAATTCAAGGCTTAAGAATATTTTGTGAATATCGAGATAAAAGATCTTTCCCTCTTTTACTTCCTTTACTTGATCAACCTTGCCCAGTAGAACGAATGAGTGCTGTATATGCATTAGGTAGGAATCCGTTCCCTAGCGCAGTAGAAAAATTAGTCAGTCTATTAGAAACAGACGACAATGCATATGTAAGAAGAGCTACTGCTTGGAGTCTAGCTAATTATGATAATGAAATTGTTTTGAAGCCATTAATAAATTCATTGAAAAATGATGTGGCTTCAGTAAGATTATGGTCATCTAGTTCTCTAGCGGAAATTGGAAGTACTTCATCCTGTAACGCTCAATTAGCGGCTGAACAATTATTAATTAGCTTAAAAATAGATAATGAGCCCGTGGTAAGAAGTAATTGTATATGGTCTTTATGCAGATTGTTTGAAAAATTAAATGAAATTTCGCAAGAGAGTTTTGTTGATGAATGTACAAAAATTGCTCTTTTTGATAAAGAACCTTCAGTTATGGAAGAAGCCAAAACTGCTTTAGATTCAATGGGGATGAAAGGGTTTTATAAATAGAGTTTTATATTTATTAAGTAATCAATATAAAAAAATATATTTTAATTAACTTGTACCAACTGAAACAATTATTTTTCGTTATCGTATATAAAGTATTAGTACTTAGTACTTGATTTTAATGCCCCAGAGAACATTAAGATTCAAAATTCATCAAGACGGAAGAGTTGAAGAAACTGTTGAAGGATTCAACGGCAATGCATGTAATAGTGCAACAAAAAATGTTGAAGATGCTCTTGGCGAAGTAAAAGTCAAGAATAAAACTTCAGAGGCATTTATCTCTAACCAAAGCGAAAAATCAAATCAAATTAACAACGAATCTAATGTCACATTTTAGTACTATCAAAACTCAACTTAAGGAAGTAAAGCCTCTTATTAAAGCTTTAGACCAACTAGGCTACGTAGTAAATCAGGAAAAAAAGTTTGTCAAAGGTTACAGAGGACAATTTACAGCTGTTGATATAAGCATGGATTTGCCTAGCGAAACTAAAGTTGGATTCAAATGGGATAATAACTCTAACTCATATGAATTAGTTACTGATCTCGACCTTTGGAAGTTTGATTTACCGGTTGAAAGGTTTATTTCAAAGGTTACTCAAATGTATGCTTACCATACAATTATTTCTAAAACAGAAGAGGACGGTTACCAAATAGTTGACCAAATAAACAAAAATGATGGATCTATCGAATTGGTTCTCACTAAGTGGGAAAGTTAATAATTGGATAGTAATTCCTTAAGTGCAATTGATAATTATGTTGAAACTAGAGAACTAACAGGTTATGAGCCTGTCCTAGGAGGAGAATTAACTGAAAAAGCAGTTTGGGTTGATGAAAGTAGATGTATAGGTTGTAGATATTGTGCTCATGTAGCTACTAATACTTTTGTAGTTGATGATGATTATGGACGGAGTAGAGCAATAAGACAAGATGGAGATAATCTTGAAACGGTGCAAGAAGCTATTGATACTTGTCCAGTGGATTGTATTCATTGGGTTGAATTTGGAAACTTAGAAGATCTAGAAAGTAGTCTTGATAGGGATATGTTTCAATCACTTGGGAAACTACCAAGAATGAATAAGCATTAATTTCTAATGGAGTTGCCTTGTCGCAGATTTGGTAGAACCAATCTAAAAATGCCTGTTTTGTCCTTAGGAGGCATGAGATTTCAAAAAAGTTGGGATGAATTGAAATTTTCAGAGATTTCACGGAAAGAACAGAATAAAGTTGAAAATATATTGAATCTTGCTAATAAATTTGGTTTTAATCACATAGAGACAGCTAAGTATTATGGGACTTCAGAAATACAGTTAGGTATGGGTTTCAAGAGTATTGAAAAAATACCAAAAATCATTCAAACAAAAATCCCTCCTAATCGTGATCCGAAATTATTCGAAGCAGAACTTTTGAAAAGCTTTGAAAAATTGCAAGTAAAGAAAATTGATTTATTAGCAATCCACGGCATAAATACACCTGAACATCTTCATCAAGCTGTAAAAGATGGAGGCTGTATTGATATTTTAAAAAAATTCCAACAAGAAAATTTAATTGGATATATAGGATTTTCGACTCATGGAGAATTATCTCTTATAGAAAAAGCGATATCTACAAATTTCTTTGATTATATTAATTTGCACTGGTATTTCATCAATCAAACGAATTCCAAGTTAATTGAGTTGGCTCATAAATATGATCTTGGAGTTTTTATAATTAGTCCTACCGATAAAGGCGGACATCTTCACACTCCATCAACAAAAATTTTGGAACTTTGTAGCCCTTTACACCCAATAGTATTTAACGATCTTTTTTGCTTAAGGAACAAAAATGTTCATACAATTAGTGTCGGGATAGCCAAAGAGCAAGACTTTAATTTACATTTAGAAGCAGTTTCATTATTGTCAGAATCTGATCATTATATTCCTAAAATACTAAATAGATTAAAAGAGGAATCAATAAATTCATTAGGTATAGAGTGGTATAAAAGTTGGGATAAAAATTTACCAAATTGGAAAAATACACCAGGAGGAATAAATATTCCGGTTCTTCTCTGGCTCGCGAATTTAATAGATTCCTTTGATTTAGAAGAATTTGCAAAATCTAGATACCAATTACTTGGTAATGGAAGTCATTGGTTTCCAGGCAATAATGCAAATTTGTTAGATGTTGATGTATGCGAAAGTCAATTATTAAAAGTTTTAGAAAGGCATATAAAACCCAAAAAGGTTATAAAGAAATTAAGAGTCCTAAAAGACAAGTTTGGGGACAAATCATTATCAAGATTATCAAAGAATTAACCTTTGAGTGGATATTTTTCAGCCTTGCCAATACTTCTAGGATAAATATCAGGGCAAGATGCTTTTGGCTCAATAAAAATAGCATTACGTATCCCTTTTTCTCTGGGAAGAAAATTACTTTTAATTTCTAAGATTTGCCCTTCTAATACGTTTAATGTATTTTCTAAATTTTTATTATCTTCATTGGTCCACTTCCCACAATATAAAATACCTAATCCGTTTGATTTCAACATAGGTAATATATATTCAGAAACTGTTGAAGGATTACTAACTGCTCTTGCTGTCGCAATATTAAAGCCATTTTTAAATGAAGATTGACGGCCAATGTTTTCAATACGATCATTAATTACAAATATATCGTTTTTGAATTTAATACTTTTGATAATTTCTTTTAGTGAATCTGTTTTTTTTTTAGAGGAATCCACTAGATATATTTCTGAATTAGGATGTGTTATCGCATAGGCAAATCCTGGGAAACCACAACCTGATCCAATATCAATAAATTTTTTATTATCAAAAATTTTATTTGTATTTTCTTTAAATGTCCAAAGGCTGTCATAGACTTGTGATATCCAGTAATCATCTCCTTCAATTAATCTAGTTAAGTTAGTTTTATAATTAAGTTCTTGGATTTTTATCTGTAATTCTCTAAACATTATTATTTCCTCTTCAGTTAATAAATTGAGAAGTTCATTAGGGATACTTTCTTTTGTCATTGAGTTTTAAGTAGTTTCTTATTCTTGATAATTAAAAATATTCAATTTAATCAAAAATGACTAGAATATTTTTAATGATAATTAAATTTTTTTGAAAGGCGAGATAACTTATTATAAGATTTTAGGCGTTAATGAAAATGCCTCAAATAACGAATTAAGAAAAGCTTTTTGTAAACTCTCGATAGAATTACATCCTGATACGACTTCCTTAGAATTAGAAGATGCAAAAAATAAATTTCAAAAAGTATTAGAGGCCTATGAAAATTTAAATAATTCTAATTTGAGGAAAATTTATGATGAAAAATTACAAGTAAATTCTAAAAAACCAAATAAAACAAATTTAAATGTCTTGAATCCTTTAGTAATGGATGCTAATAATCAGCAGTTAGTAGGTAATAGGAGACCATTTTCAAATGGAGAAATGTTCTCATTATTTTTGTTGATTATTATTATTTTGATAAGTTTATTTTTAGCTATCTTAATCGCTTCTTTTGCTGGCAAAGAAATACAGTCAATTCCAACTTGGCTTTTGAGATAATAATTTAAAGAAATTCTGTGATCCCATCTGACACCCCAATTAATCAACATTCACTTCAATCATTAGAATTATGGTTAAAAGATTTAGGTGCAACTAAAGATATTGATAATCCGTCTAAATGGTATTTGTTACTTTCTAATTGGAATGCAACTATTATTTTTGAACAAGAAGATTTAAGTGTTGTCTGGGAGAGTGGAGGTAAATTAACTAAAAGACTATTTTCTTATTGTATTAATAGAGAAGATATAGAAAATGCAATTTTACAGGGGCCTTAATTTTGTTTTTTAAAGATCGCTTAAAATTTCAAAAATAATTCTGTAACTTTTTTCTAACTGTTTGTCTGTAATACAAAGAGGGGGTAATAGATAGATAACATTACCAAGTGGCCTAATAAATAAACCTTTTTTAATTGATAATGCTTTTATCCTTTTGCCAACATTGTTTAGATAACCTTCATTTTTACCTATTTCAATATCAAATGCGGCGATAGTTCCTGTGACTCTTATGTTTTTTACAAATGGTAATTTTTTAATTTTCTTTAGATGGGAAAGGTGCTTTTCCTCAAAAGAAAGATATTTTATTGGATCTTTTTCTAATAAGTCAAGGCTCGCATTAGCTGCAGCACACCCTAAAGGGTTTGCAGTGAAGCTATGACCATGCCAAAAAGTTTTTTTAGGAGAATCGCTAATAAAAGATTGGAAAATTGTCTCTTTAGCTAATGTGATTCCCATAGGTAGGAATCCTCCCGTTAAACCCTTCGAAATAGAAATTAGATCAGGAATTATATTTGCCTTTTGAAATGCAAAGAGACTTCCACATCGCCCAAATCCAGTTAATACTTCATCAGCTATTAATAAAGAATTATTATTTTTTACTACTTCTGAAACTTGTCTGATAAATTCAGGCCTAACCATATTCATTCCTCCCGCACCCTGTACTAATGGTTCAAGAATGACAGCTACAGTGGGCTTTTTAAGAAGTTTAGTTAATATTTGAATCGCGTTATTCTCTTTTATTTCAACCTCTTCATCATTTATCCAAGTTGAAGGCCATGGGACCCTTTTAACAGGGAACATTAGATTATCAAAATTCTCATTGAAAATATTTCGTTCCCCTAAAGCCATTGCTCCAAATGTATCACCATGATAAGCACCATCAAAAGCAATTATTTGGTTTCTTGTTTCACCTTGATTTTGCCAAGATTGATAGGCAATTTTTAAAGCTACTTCTACAGCGGTAGATCCATTATCAGAAAAAAATAGTCTTTCTAATTTTGTTAAGCCACTGAGTCTCTCTGATAATATTTGAGCCTGTGGATGTAAGAAGTCGGCGAATATAACTTGCTCTAGAGTCTTGGCTTGATGATAAATGGCATCTGCTATGTAATCGTTACTATGACCATGTAGAGTAACCCACCAACTACTTATTCCATCAATAAGTTCTTGTTTTGGATTTTTAGTATAAATTAAAGCATTTTTTCCATGAGTTACTTCTAATTGAGGCTTGCTATTTATAATCTGTGTAAAAGGCGGCCATATATTAGGATGCCAATCTTGATTAGGATTTTTTAAAACTAGAGATTTCATTTATTATTTTTTTTGATTTAATAAGGTGATCAATTTATTTTTAATATTGAGCTCTTCCCAAAGTATATCTAAATTATTAGAGTCAATTTTCTGGATATATGGAAATTCAGCAATAATAGGAAGACTACTAAATTCAGTTAATGTTTTTGGATTATCTAAGTGTTTTTTCCCGTTTATAACTAGACCTAGAATTTTAATATTTCTTTTTCTTAATGCTTCAATACTAAGAAGAGTGTGATTCAGAGTCCCAAGGCCGCTCTTGCATACAAGTATTACAGGGATATCCCATTTCTTGATTTGATCTATTTGCAAACAATTTCTTGTAATTGGGACCATTAAGCCCCCCGCTGTTTCTACAATTAATGACCCATCGATATTTGGTAAATTTAATAGCTGAAAGTTTATAACTTTTTGATCTATTTCTGACGCCCAATGAGGAGAAACAGGTTCTCTAAAGATATAAGCTTCACTGATTATTTTCTCTTTTTTCACTTTTGCAAGTCGTGCAACAGCTTGACTATCAGTCTCTGACTCAATACCACTCTGAATAGGCTTCCAGTACAAAGAATTTAATCCTCTTACAAAAAAAGAACTAATTAATGTCTTCCCGATATCAGTATCTGTCCCACAAATAACAAATTGGGATTTATTCTTTATAGCGCTCATGATTTTTTTAATATTTCAATATTAATTTCCCATGTAAGGTTAACTGAATTAGTTGCCGTCTTAGGCCAAAACTTTTGTATTGCTTTTAATTCACATACTTTATTACGTTTACACTTGGTTGATTGAGCTCCCACGTTCACTATGCTTCTGAAAAGTTTATAAACATCTGGAAAGTTTTCTATATATAAGTATTTATTTGAGAAGAGTATTTCGTCAGAGTTGAAACTTTTGACTATATTTTGCGAAACAGGGAAAGTAAGGCCACTATATTCAATATTAGTTTCTAAGCAAGTTTGCTTCCATTCCGGGAATGAATTTATTGTGGGATATGAAATTATTAAATAACCACCAGATCTTAATTTGTTAAACCAATCTCTTATTATTTTTTCGGGATTGTCTAACCAGTGTATACAAAAGTTAGATGTCATTAGAGGACAGTTTCTAATTGATGGAGGTAAACCATTATTTAAATCCCATAAAATCTTTTTACTAGAGTCCTTATTTTGAAGAAGCATTTTTTTGCTGAAATCAATTCGGCTAATATTTTTTGTAGAAAATTCTTTTTCTATTTCATCAGCTAATAAGCCAGTTCCTGAACCAAGATCTATCCATTCACCTTTTTGAATATTTAGATCTTTTAAGAAATAAACAATCTTATCAGCAAAATGCTTTTGAATATTTGAATAACTTAAATAATTTGCTGAAGCATTATTAAAGTTATTTTTAACTGTTTCATTCCAGATTTTATTTTTCATATTTATTATCCAGAGTTCTTTTGATGATTTGGTAAAAATTTAAATTAGTTAGACAATGCCCTTGATTATCTAATTCAATTAAAGTTGGCTTTTTAGTTAATGTTTTTTTTAATAATTCAATAAAGTCATCACTTGAATCTTGGTCAAGAATTAAATCGTTTTTAGAATTTATAATGATGACATTGCAATTTTTCTCAAAAGACTTTAAAGAATTTCTATCTGTATAAAGTTTTTTAAGGTCACTTAATAGAAGATTATTATTTAAATTCTCTAAGTTTTTATAAAACATAGTTTGGAAAATAATGCTCATATTATTGGGTAAAAAAGATCTACGCATAAATTCTTTTAACATAACCTCTGCTTCAAATAACATTATTTTTTTTTCCATTCTCTTAAGAGATCTGTAAATTAAATTTCTTTTTTTGCTTGAAGGAAGAAAGTTATTAAATGAATTTATAAAGACAACATGGGATGCTTCATCTAAAAGATTTTCTTGAATTAAATGGGAACCTAAAGAGTGACATAAAATCATCTTGATTTGATTGTTCATATTGTTTTGTATCCATTTTGATTGATTGATATTTTTTGAAAAATATCCTCTTTCATTATCTTGCCAATGCCATCCATTTCTTTGAAATTCAATTTTATAATTATCCCAGAAACTTTGATCTAACCCCCAACCATGCTGAGTAATAACTTGTTTCATTTGAAGGTTTTTAAAACAGAAATAAAATTATTAAGTATGTCTAGATTTAAATCTCTTCTAATTGTTAGCCTTATTCTTGATTCGTTCACAGGAACAGTAGGTGGTCTAATAGCAATAGCTAAAAAACCGTTTTTTTCAAGATGTTTTTGTAGAAGGATTGCCTTTTCTTCTTGTCCGACGATTATAGATAAGATTTGAGATTCTCCCTTAACTGGGTAACTTAAATTTCGAAGAATTTCTTTTTTCCATTTTTTAGAAGAGATCAATAAATTAATACCCCATTCGTGATTGGCTTTGATTTTTTGGAGCGATTTAAGTGCACCTGCAGATAAAGCTGGGGAAAGAGCAGTTGTATATCTAAAAGCCCCACTCGTTTGAATAAGGTGTTCACCAATTTTTGAGTTACAAGCTATGAAAGCCCCGCCGCTACCAAACGATTTGCCAAAGGTTCCAGTAAGCATAGTTATTTCATCAGATAAATCAAAACTTAAACCTTTCCCTTCAGTCCCTAAAATCCCAATAGCATGAGCTTCGTCGACTAATAATTCAACATTATACCTTTTACAAATTCTAGCAATTTCTTTGAGAGGAGCAATTGAACCTTCCATACTGTAAAGGGATTCAACAATTATAAGAATGGACTTTTGCGATGAATTGAATTTAAGAATTTTATTTTCTAAGTCTTTTAAATCATTATGTGCGAATCTTACTAGTTTTGATCCGGCAGCTTTTACTCCAACTAATAAAGAATTATGAATAAATTTATCTGCAATTACAATACTATTTCTGTTAGCTAAACCTTGCACGGCAGCAATATTAGCTTGGAAACCGCTAGGAAATAAAAGCACTTTTTCCTGATTAAGCCATTCTGCAAGTTGTGTCTCTAATAATTTATGTATTGGTCTTGAGCCTGTTATGAATCTCGAACTGCCTGAACCAAGACCTTCAGATAAGCTTATTTCATAAGAGGCTTTTATTACATCATTATCTCTACTTAATCCAAAATAATCATTACTACATAAGTCAATAAAGTTATTTTTAACTTTCTTTGGATTTACACCTTGAAGTTCATATGGCTTTTGACCTAATGTGAATGTTTTTAATTTACGAAGTCTATTTTTTGGGATTTTTACTCTATTCATTTGTAAGTAATTTCAACTAAATATTTTTTATAAAATGATCTAGATTTACTATTAAAGTGTGCAAGGTGGCTATTGTTTATTAATATCTATATAGATCATATCTTAAGAAGTTAACTCCTCCCCTCTTCAATCACAATTATTGCTTAATTTAGAGGAATATTTCCCATTCCCACTAGATCCCTTTCAAATAGAGGCAATAAAAGCTATTAATAGTGGAAATTCTGTTGTTTTAACTGCTCCAACTGGCTCAGGTAAAACATTAATCGGCGAATTTGCTATTTATAGAGGCTTATCCCATGAAAGTAGAGTTTTTTATACAACCCCTTTAAAAGCTTTATCAAATCAAAAGTTTAGAGATTTTATTAATCAATTTGGAGAGAAGAAAGTAGGTCTCTTAACTGGAGATATTAGTATCAATAGAGATGCTCCAATCTTAGTAATGACTACTGAGATTTTTAGGAATATGCTCTACGGAGAATTTGAAGAATTTGATGACCCATTGGTAAATCTGGAATCTGTAATTCTTGATGAATGTCATTATATGAACGATCCTCAAAGGGGGACAGTTTGGGAAGAAACAATAATTCATTGTCCAAGTAGAGCACAGATAATAGCTTTATCAGCAACTATCTCTAATGCAGACCAACTTCAAAATTGGATAGAAAAAGTTCATGGTCCTACAGTACTCGTGAACAGTAATAAAAGACCAGTTCCATTAGATTTTATTTTCTGCAGTGCAAAGGGACTCCACCCCCTTTTGAATAATAAGGGTAATGGGATTCATCCAAATTGTAAGATTTGGAGAGCACCAAAAGGGCAAAAAAAGAAAGGTAAAGTAGGAAGAATAATGCAACCAAAGGCGCCTCCGATTGCCTTTGTAGTCTCTAAACTTGCAGAGAGAAATATGTTACCAGCTATCTATTTTATTTTTAGTAGAAGAGGTTGTGACAAGGCTGTTGAGTATATAAAAGATTTATCTTTAGTAAGTTATTCAGAAGCAAATTTGATATCTCAAAGATTAGATGTTTATCTAAAAAATAATGAAGAGGGTATAAAAGATAAATTTCATTGTGAAGCTCTTAAACGAGGTATAGCTTCACACCATGCTGGTTTGCTTCCAGCATGGAAAGAGTTAGTAGAGGAACTATTTCAGCAAGGATTGATAAAAGTTGTTTTTGCAACTGAAACTTTAGCTGCTGGTATCAATATGCCTGCAAGAACAACAGTAATTTCAACATTATCAAAAAGGAGTGATGAAGGACATAGATTATTATTTAGTAGTGAATTCTTGCAGATGTCAGGAAGAGCTGGAAGAAGAGGAAAGGATTTGCAGGGATATGTTGTAACCTTACAAACTAGATTTGAGGGAGCAAAAGAAGCTAGTACTCTGGCTATTAGTGAACCAAATCCACTAGTTAGTCAGTTCACACCAAGCTATGGAATGGTTCTTAATCTTTTGCAAAATTATAGTTTAGATAAATCTCGAGAGTTAATAAAAAGAAGTTTTGGGAGCTTTTTATATTTAGGAGAATCTTCAGAAGAGACGGCTA
>ERZ802830.201-NODE-201-length-58413-cov-11.8248_pt1 | contig 58413 bp, 50 predicted proteins | sample MGYA00345654_ERZ802830 | MGnify/ENA primary metagenome ERZ802830 (study PRJEB30503, sample SAMEA104212375) | marine metagenome | biome: Westerlies Biome; feature: [SRF] surface water layer (ENVO:00010504) within the epipelagic zone...; material: water...
GCCTGGGTTGACTCATCCATTATCAATATTTCAGTTTTTATAGACTTTATGTCTTTTTGAAGATCAAAAAGAGATTGAGCTAATGATGATAAATTATTTAATTGGCTTAATAATTCATTCAATTTGGATTCATTTTTAATTACAGACATATCCATATTTTTTATAAGATTATTTATAGAATTAAGTTCGGATGTCAACTTATCTATATCTTTAATAGATTTTTGTATATCAACTTTATTCCTTTTATTACTCAAATCCCATAGTTTTCTAATTTCTTTATCTAAAAATTGAAGTTGAGCAGACACTCCGGTCATAGAATCTGCATTAACTGAATCAACAATACTGAGTTGTTCTTCAAGAAGAGATATTCTATCCTCATAGACGATTATAATATCCTTATTAGTCATTGAAATTTGATTAACCCACAATGCCAAGCCAAGAATTGCTGAAAGCATAAGAACAAATACAAAACCTAAAAAAAGACCTCCGGACTGCTTTTTTTTACCGAGATAGTTGCTGTCCTCTTTATTAACTTTAAGTTCTGAATCTTGATTCGACATTTTGTTTTATATTACTTTTTTAAAGAAACAATAGTAATTGGAATTATATTCTATTACCATTTATTAACATTATATTACTATAAAATAAATATGAATTTAGATTTTTCAGATGATCAAAAATATCTTCAATCAGAAGCACGTAAATTTCTTGAAAAAGAGAATTCTCTTAAAAGAAATCGTGATGTACTAGACAACAAGTGCGGTCTTGATGAAGAATTGTGGAAAAAAATTGTTGCTATGGGGTGGACAGGGATTAGAATTCCTGAAGAATATGATGGGCTAGGTTTAGGACATCTAGAACTATGCGTAGTTGCAGAAGAGCTTGGAAGAGCATTGGCGCCAGTGCCTTTTTCATCGTCAGTATATTTATTTACAGAGGCTATAATTAAATATGCTAATGAAGATATTAAAAAGGATTTATTGCCTAAATTAGTTTCTGGTGAATGTGTTGGAACATTAGCAGTTGCAGAGGACTTGCTCGCTCCTACTGAAGATAATATTAAATGCGAGTGCAAAGATGAAAAATTATCAGGTACAAAAATAGCAGTTCCAGATGCAGCTATAGCAACACATGCTGTTGTTGTATGTCGTGGAAATGCAGGAATTGAATTAAGGCTTGTCGACCTCAATAGTGAGGAATGTAAAGTGCAAATACAAGAAAATATTGATGAAAGTAGAGGATATTTTTCTATTAATTTTAAGGATATTAAAAGTGATTTAATAGGTGAAGCTGGTAATGGATGGGAGCTATTGCAAACAATCCTAAACCAAGCTGCGGTTCTATTTAGTTTTGAACAAATTGGTGGCTCTCAAGCAGCTTTAGATATGGCTAATAATTATGCTAAAGAAAGATATGCTTTTGGAAGAGCAATTGGTTCATATCAAGCTATAAAACATAAACTTGCAGATATGTATATTTCAATTACCTTGGCAAAATCGAATTCATATTATGGGGCTTGGGCTCTATCAACAGATTCAGCTGAACTTTCAGTAGCTGCAGCAACAGCTCGAGTAAGTTCAACAGAAGCATTTCAGTTTTGCTCAAAAGAAAATATACAAACTCATGGTGGGAATGGATTTACATGGGAATATGACTGTCATCTTTTTTATAGAAGATCAAAGTTGTTATCTTTAAATATTGGTTCATTGGCAACATGGAAAGAAAAACTAGTTACTGGTCTAGAAAAATCGAATTTAGCTAATTCAAATTAAAGGAGTATTAAATGGATTTTAATGATACTAAAGAACAAGCAGAGTTTAGAGCCAAATGTAGAAATTGGTTAGAACAAAATGCTGAATTAAAAATTAATGTTAAGAGTGATAAAAAAGATGGCATGGTTGGCGAGGAAGCATTCTTGCAAGCTGCTAAAAAATGGCAAATGAAGAAATTTGATGCAGGATGGGCAATGTTACATTGGCCTAAAGAATATGGAGGTATTGCTGCAACTCCAATTGAAAGAATTATTTGGGGTCAAGAAGAGTCTCAATTTAGTGTGCCTAGAGGGATTTACGAAATTGGTCTAGGTATGGCAGGCCCAGTAATGATGCAATATGCATCTGAGGAACAGAAAGCTAGATTTTTACCTCCAATGGCAGAAGGAAAAGAGATATGGTGTCAGTTATTTTCTGAGCCATCTGCAGGATCAGATGTTGCCGGTTTAAGAAGTAAAGCAGTTAAAGATGGAGATGATTGGATTATTAATGGTCAAAAAGTCTGGACCTCAGGTGCACACTTCTCCGATTATGGAATATTGGTTGTTAGGCATGACCCTAATCTTGAAAAACATAAAGGCATGACTTTCTTTTTTGTTGATATGAAATCTCCTGGTATAGATATAAAACCGATAAAACAAATAACAGGTGGGTCGTCATTTAATGAGGTTTACTTTAATGATGTGCGTATACCAGATTCACAAAGACTAGGAGAGATCGGAGATGGTTGGAAAGTTGCAATTACAACATTAATGAATGAAAGATTAGCAGTTGGTGATGCAAATGGTGCTGATGCAAAAGAAGCTTTTGAGTGGGCTAAAAAGCAAGATGATCATGGCGATCCATTAATAGAAAGTAAGGCTGTTAGAGAATCTATAGCTGATTGGTACTGTCAGGCAAATGGTCTTAAAAATACAAAATTAAGAACTATGTCAGCATTATCTAAAGGTGATACTCCTGGTCCAGAAGCATCCATAACTAAAGTGGTGAGTGCTAATAAGTTACAAGCAATAGGAAATTTTGGCATAGATTCAATTGATATGGCAGGAATGCTTAAAACAGATAACTCTGAAATTAACGGATTTCAGGGAGCGTGGTTAGGCTCACCTGGATTAAGAATTGCGGGTGGTACAGATGAAATACTTAGAAATATTATTGCTGAAAGAGTTTTAGGACTTCCGCAAGATCCAAGAGCAGATAAAGGGGTAGCATACAAAGATATACCATCTGGATCGAACTAAACTAAGTCCTAAACTTAGAAAGAAATAATAGAAATTCTGTTTGCTTGCCATTGGTATTAATTTCACCTGAGGCAACCTTAATAATTGGGTTTTGCATTCCAGCTAAAGTTTGTTTAAATAGATTATCCTCTACTTCAATATTTAAATCACAGTTTGTTGTAAAAGAAGAAACTTCAGCTACTTTATTTCTTAAAGTAATTGTCCTTTTTATCCCTGAATCAAAACTAAAGCATGCTCTATAAATTCCTGGATCAACCGCTTCTGGATTTAGTCTTACTGAAAGTATATTGAAAAAATTATCCATTGATAATTGTTTCAGTAATTGTGCATCACTTCTAAGAATTTCTTCAGCTTTAAATTCAGGATCTAGCTCCATAGCTGCACTTAATAGATAATTTCTTTTATTGGGGTTTGATGATCGTTGGCCTATATACTCTGCAGCTATTGCTCTTAGCGCTTTAACTTCCTTAGTTTTAAATTCTAAAGCAAATAAATGATCACTTAATTGAAGTGCCCATTGCATATCATTATTTGAAATAGCATCTTGTAACTCAAAATAAAGCTCTTCAGGACCTCCAATCATAATTGCTAATCTTTTGGCCTCTTCTTTTCTTGTTAAAGGATCTAAGTCAGCAATATTTCCATTAAACCAACCTAGATAACCATTAAAGATGCTCTTTACTGACCATCTAACAGTTCCATAAAACTCCTTTAAAAATGGAGAGTCAGCTATTTCTTGAGGTAGCTTGATCATTTCAACAATCTGGTCAGGGTAATAGCCTTCATTCATTAACCTAATAGTCTGATCATGAACAAACTGTATTGCATCTCTATAAATAGTTAGAGTTTCGGCAACTTCAGGACCCTGGAGAGGTTTAGTGTGGCTTGGAAATAAGTATTCAGGCTTTAGAGATCTCATACGATCGAGACTTTCAACCCAACCCTTTACATCTCTATGAGTTGTACCTCTTATTGTGTATAAGTTAGGAAAGGTTTTATAAATATTATCGCCAGGCATTAATGCCTTATGATCTGGCAACCATACAAATAATTGATCATTGGTTTCTCCTACTGCGTGATAAAGTTCAATGTTAATTCCAGCTATATTTAATTTAAGTTCATCGGAAAAAGTAATATCAGGTTGAATGTATCCAGGTATGCTTTGCGAAACTCCTAAAAAAGGCCCTATACCAACATTTATTAATTGCTCTTCAGGTAAAAATGTACCAAACATTCTTGCACTTCTTACAGAAATAATTGGATTTAATATACCTAAAATACGTTCAACATAATGTGCTGTGGTTTCATGAGCAATAATTTTTGGCTTCTTGTCAGAGATGCTGGCATAAAACGCTGCACCAAAAGTATGATCTCCATGATTATGCGTATAAATTACTGCCTTTATGGGGTTCGAATTTATTTTTTTAAATTCTGAATATATTTTCTCAGCTTCGTAAATACTATCTGCTGCATCAATAATTATATTTCCACCCTCGCCTTCAACCATTATTGAGTTAGCGATACCATAACCAACTGCCATATGAATTCCATTGTCAGATGAATATATTTGTGGAATAAATTCCTTAGAATGTTCAACTAATTCTTCAACGGATGATATAGGTTCTTTTTCTGGACTACTAATATCTTGGTCTGAGCATGAAAATATCATTAAGGAGATTGGTAACAAAAATAAGTTAGAGATTTTAAAGTTCATAATTAAAGTTTTTTAGATTATAAAAAATATTATAATTTAATAACTAGTATCGTTGATACAGCTATTAAAAAGAAAAATATGACAACTCTTCACCCTCTTAGAACAAAGTCTAGAAAGATATCATGGAAAGATAATCTGCCACATAGTACTGATTACGATGACAGATTCTTTCAACCAAATGCAATTGAAGAAACCAATGAAGTTTTTATACAAGGGAATAATCTTTTAAATAGATGGAAAAATAATAATTCAAGAAATTTTAAAATTGGAGAATTGGGATTTGGATTTGGCCTAAATTTTTTAATGACTATTAAAAAATGGCATGAAGAATCCACAAAAAATAATGATATGTGGCTAGATTATATTTCAATTGATTGTTATTCATTAAAGATAAAAGATTTTAAAAAGGTATTTGAAAGTTTTCCTGAGCTTAAAGAGTTTTCAGAAGAGTTTATAAAGTCATTCCCAATAGAAACAAATGGATATACTCGTATATCTTTTCCTAAATATAAAATTAGATTAACTCTCATTATTGATGAAGCAGCTAAAGCTCTAGAATCTCTAATTAAGAATGAGAATAATAAAATTGATGCATGGTACTTGGATGGTTTTGATCCAAGCAAAAACCCTGCAATGTGGTCAGATAGCATCTTAAAAAAAATTGCAAATCTTAGTAACAAAGACTCTACATTTAGCACATATACAGCAGCCGGCTTCGTAAGAAGAGGTTTAGAAAAAAATAATTTTAAAGTTAATAAAGTAAAGGGTTTTGGGAATAAGCGACACAAGCTCCAAGGAGTATATACAAATGATACTAGACCTCATAAATCAAAGCAGTTACCAGATAAAGTTGCAATAATTGGTGCCGGTTTAGCTGGAAGTTGTTTAGCATTTAAACTCGCTAAATATGGAGTTCAAGTTGATATCTTTGATAAAAATAAAGAGTTAATAGCTAACCCCATGGCATCAATGTATCCAAAATTTTCTTTGGGAACAGATGCTAGAAGCTTCTTATTGACTCAAGCATATTTTTATTCATATAAGTTCTATACAGAAATATTAGAATCATTTGTTAATACTGGAATATTATTTTTAAATAACAATGCGGATAGAGATTATTGGATAAAAAGAATAAACAAATTAGATAGAGATGACTTATTTCAAAATATAACAGCTGAAGAAATCAATTCTAAAAATAATTTAAATCAGCATTATGATGGAATTATCATTAAATATGGCGCCAATATCTCTATTAATGAGCTTAATAATAAATTACTTAATACAAAAAATATTAAAATTATTAAGGATCATGATTTTATAAAATACCAATTAGAGGAAAAGATTAAGATAATATTTAAAAATGATAGATTTTATGACGATTATTCACACCTAGTAATTTGTTCAGGTGATTCGCTTAAAAAAATAATACCTAATATAGGTATAAAATATGGAGCTATAGCTGGGATTAATGAAAAATCTTTACATAAAATTAAATATCCAATTAATGGCGATGGCTATGTTCTCCCAGAAAGTAATAAGATTAATTGGGCTGGATCTATTTATAGCAATGAAAATTTATTTAAAAATAATGCGATAGATTTTGAAGAAATAATTAAAAAAAACTCGCATATACTAAGTAATCAAAATAAAAATAATATAAAAAGAAGCTGGATTGGAACTAGAGCTTCATTACCAGACTATTTGCCTGTGGCTGGCCAAATAGAAAATAACAAAATTTTTACCATTGGTGGACTTGGCTCTAGAGGTTTAAGTTTAGCTCCATTACTTGCAGAAGTAATTATGAATGATATATGTAATATCCCTAGTGCAATTAGTAATGAGATAAGAGATGCTATAAGCCCTCTTAGGTTTAAATAGATTGTAGGATATTATCTACAATGAATTGGAGATAATCATCTGTTAATGGATCCTTTGATGAACTTTTATTCCATTTCGTTAAACCAGTCCATAAAATTTTATCAGAGTTAATATCTTTTACATTAACTCTTAAAATAAACTGAGGTATAGACTCTAACCTATCCATTCTAGATAACCTATCATAACCATAGTATCTTCCATATGGTCTGTATAAAAAATCATCTTCGAGTTTTAATTTTTCTTTAGGTTCAATTATCAATTCAATGCTCAAATTTGCATCTGGATTAAGCGATAAGCCTCTTTCTTGAATAGCTTCGGATAATGCTGATTCAAGTTTTTGAAATTTAATAGGATTAACTTCTGCACTTAAATTACTATTGTTCATATTTAGTGAGAATTCGTTATAATCATTTATATTAAAACCAGCAACTGAATCTGTCTCAAGAGAAAAAGTGTCCAGAGTTGAGCAGCTTTGTAATAAAGCTATAAAAAGGATTAGTGATGTTTTTAAATTTTGTTTTATTTTGTTTTTCATATAGTTATTTTAAAGAATTAAATATATTTAGCCAATGTTCATTTTAGAAAAAAAGAAATTTATTCCCTTATTAAACTTAGAAGCTCAAATTTTCAATGAAGATAAGTTTAATTGTCAGCATATACATTTGGCCTCAGAATCAAATGAAAATGTATTTATGGTTGCATTTAGAACGGTGCCTCAAGACTCAAAAGGCATAGCTCATATACTTGAACATACAGCTCTTTGTGGATCAAAAAATTTTCCTGTAAGAGATCCTTTTTTTATGATGATAAGAAGGTCATTAAATACATTCATGAATGCATTTACTTCTAGTGATTGGACTGCTTATCCTTTCGCAACAATGAATAAAAAAGATTATTTTAATCTCCTTGATGTTTATTTAGATTCGGCCTTTTTTCCAAATTTAGATAGTCTAGATTTTGCACAAGAAGGTCATCGTTTAGAACTTGGTCAAGATAATATGCTTGAAATAAAAGGTGTTGTTTATAATGAAATGAAGGGTGCTATGAGTTCCATACCAAGTCAATTATGGCATGGTATGTCAAAACATCTATATCCTGATTCAACCTATAAATATAATAGCGGTGGGAATCCTGAAGATATATTAGAACTTAGTCATCAAGAATTAGTAAACTTTCATAAAAAACACTATCACCCATCAAATGCAACTTTTTTTACTTTTGGTGACATGAAGCCTGATGATATTCAACAGGTGATTGCTAAAAATGTATTTCAGAACTTTGAACCATCGTTAGAAAAAATTGAAGTAAAAAACGAAACAAGGATTGCTTCCCCAATTCAAAGAACGGATGTTTATAATCCACTTCCTGGTGATGACGAAAACCATCATGTTGTCCTTAGTTGGCTCTTAAATGAAAGCCATAACCCAATTGAATTACTTGAAACAATTCTTTTATCAAATATTCTATTAGATAATTCTGCTTCCCCACTTAGAAATGCATTAGAAAATTCAGATCTTGGTATTGCTCCTTCACCATTAACAGGAATTGAAACTAGTCATAAAGAAATAGTTTTCGCAGCAGGTTTGGAAGGTGTATCAGCAGGCAATCAATCAAAGGTTGAAAAACTTATACTCGATACTTTAAATAATCTTGTTGATGAGGGTATAGCTAAAAATGTTATAGATTCTTCTATGCATCAGCTTGAAATTAAACAAAGAGAAATTTCAGGAAGCGGGATGCCTTTTGGGCTAGAGCTTATGTTAAGTTGCTTGCCAGCATGTATTCATCGAGATAATCCTTTAGAAATATTAGATTTAGATGATAGTTTTATTAAATTGAAAAAAAATCTTAAAACAAATCAATATATTGAAAAACTAATTCAGAAACATTTTTTGAATAATCCTCATAGACTCAATTATGAGCTTAAGCCTGAAAGTGGGTTAAATGAAAAGAAAGAGTTTGCGATTAATAAATTCCTTGAAAAAAAATCAAATACACTAACTGATGAAGAAAAAGGTGAAATAATTAAACAAACTAAAGACTTAAAAGAAAGACAAGACACTATTGATGATCCAAGTATATTGCCAAAAGTAACAGTAAAAGATATTCCAGTAACAAGAAGATTTCCTGAAGCGATAAAAAATAATAATGAATATTTTTATAAAACAGGTACAAATGGTCTTGTATATCATTCATTGATTTATCCTTGTGAGAATTTGACCCTTGAGGAATTTGGAGCATCTAGAATATATGGAGATCTCCTTACAGAAATTGGCCTAAGCAATAAATCATTTGAAGAAATACAAAGACAACAAGCATCTATAACAGGTGGAATTAGCGCCTCATTTATTTTACTTCCAGATAATGATAATGATTCAAATAAGATAGGTTTAAAGATTTCAAGTAAAAGTTTAGAGAAAAATGCAAATGCTATGCAGGATTTAATCTTAGAAACTGCGTCAAATGCAAACTTTAAAAATGAAAAAAGGATAAAAGAAATCATAGAATTTAATTCGTCAATTGCCGAGAAATCCCTTACTCAAAATGGTCATAGCTTGGCAATGAGCAGTGCAGCATCTCAAATTAATACAAAAGCATCTTCTAATGAGCTGATATCTGGCTTAACTTTTGTTAAAAACCTTAAATCACTTAAAGCTTCGTTTTCTAAACAAGAAAATATTAATAAATACATAGATTTAATGGAGGGTATCCAAAATAAAATTGCTAAGACTCCTATGTATTCTTATATAGCATCATCATTGGATAAAAATCAGTTAAATATTGGTGTGCCTATATATAACTCTGATATAAAATTTACACCTCAAACTTTAGTCCCTGTTCAAGAAAAATCATTTGGTTGGATTACAGGCTCTCAGGTTTGCTTTTGTGCTGAAGCTTTTCCCACAGTTGGAAGCAAGCATCCTGATGCACCAAAATTAAGTGTACTGGCTGCAGTGTTAAGAAATGGCTATCTGCATTCAGCAATTCGTGAAAAAGGTGGAGCATATGGAGCTGGAGCTGCACATGATGCTATTGCACAAACTTTTCAGTTCTATTCTTATAGAGATCCAAAATGTAAGGAAACTTTTTCAGAATTTTCTAACTCGAGACTATGGGCTTTAGATAATATTTCAGAAAATCAATTAGAAGAAGGTATATTAGGTGTGATTTCTAGTATTGATAAGCCAATGTCTCCAGCTGGGGAAGCAGCTAATGATTTTATTAGCTTAATAAAAAACAAATCGCAAGAAGAGCGTCTAGAATTTAGAACAAGAGTGAAAGAAACTAAAGTAAGAGATTTAAAAGAAATGGTATCTAAATATCTTAGCAAAGACTCTAAAAAAGCAGTTTTAGCAGGCGAGAGCTTTAATGAAACATTAATTGATCAAGGCTTTGAAATCAAAATAATTTAATTAAAATATCCAGAAACGCTTTTTCTTTAAATCATCAGCGCAACCCCAATATTGCTGCTGATACATTGATGACCTTGCTTGCACTCTGTCAGATACAGCAATAAGCCATTGTTTTTTTCTATACGTTCTTTTCTCAAAGCCTCCATAGCCTTCATGGTATGCCAAATATAATGACCTAGCGTCAGCCTTCTCGAAGCCCTGATAATATCCCTTACTAGCATACCAACCTATAAAATCAGTTGAATCTTTAAAATTATTTCTTTTTGCTCTAGAGTTCCCAGTTTCATCCATATAATCATCCCATGTTTTAGTTAATGCCTGGGAGTAACCTTTAGCAGATGATGGTCTAAACCATGGAATAAAACCAAGTAATTTGTCCCTTTCTGGCTTGGCATTAGCTCTATAACTAGATTCTTGAAAAACAAATGACATTAAAACATAAGGAGGTATTTTCCATCTTTTTTCCGCTTGAATTGCTGCTTTATACCAGCTCTTTTTTTCTTTAAATATTTTACAGATATTATCAGGACTTTCTGGGGGTGTGGTCATGCAGGATTGTAATGAGAGTGCAATGATTAGAAGATATAAAATTTTTACATATCTGCCGCTCATTAGATTTTTTCTCCTGGCTCAAATCCTCTAAATGTTTTAAATCGTGGAAACCTTAAGCTATAACTCTCTCCTTCCATACTTTGGGTAACTACGTCTGCTCTTATTTCGATTAACTGGCCAATAAGTGATTCTTTATGAGTCCAGAATTTTTCTCTATTTTCATCTGTAAGACCACTGCCAACATTTAATGAAAAAAACTTACCATCATCATTTCCTTCAACAGTAAATGCTCCTAATTTTCCAGTATGCCTGCCTGTCCCTTCATGAACTTCTGTAACCTTTAAAGTGACCTCAATAAAAGGCTTCATCTTTAACCATGCATGGCTTCTCTTACATTCATACAAGTCATTCTCTGGTTTAATCATAAGTCCTTCAAAACCTTGTTCTAAAGCTTTTTTATTCATTGCAGAATAAATATCTTCACCTTTCTTTTCATCAAAATTTACAACTTTGTAATCTACTATCTTAATACAAGCAGGAAATTTTTCTGCAAATTTTGCTAAAAGATCTTTTCTTTCAATAGTTGTAAGCATGCTTTTTCCATCATTAAATTCTTTTAGAGGAATAATATCGAATAATGCTAAATATGCATCTTCAGTTTTTGCGTTTGTTTTTCGATGAACCTGTTTCATTAGTGATTGAAAATCATCACTCATAACTTCGCCATCAAAAACCATATTATTAAACTCAGATTTGCTTAATGCTTCTTCAATATGAGGGAAATTACTAAAAATTTTGCCATTCCTACTATATAGAGTTGTATTGTTATTTTTAGTTATAGCGATAACTCTGACGCCGTCATACTTATATTCTATTAAGCAATTGCCTTTAATTTTCTTGGGATGTTTCATGCCATCATGAGATAACATGCAGGCAAAAACAGGAACTCTAAATGTTATGTCCATCTTCTTAGCAACATTATTAACAGTTTTTTGACTTACACCACATCGCAAATCTTTAATTAAAATTCTTCTATACCAATCATTCCATTCTTCTATGGTTGCTTTTGACATTAAGTCTATTATCTCATCTCTGGCAGCATGACCAGTTTTGGTTCTTTCAACTAAATCAAGAGCTGCATTTTTGAAAGTTTTCCAATCTAAACCTTTTCCATCTTCATTTGACTTAGGAACTTGTTTTACACCAAATGTTACTAAAGCATCTAAGCACATTGATAAACCTTCCTGAAAATCAAGATCATGAATATTTTCTTGAATAACTCCCTCTTTAAATAATCGACTATTATCACTCTCGAGTTTTTGTATTATTTTCCAAGGTTTCATATTAATTATTAATCACAATTCAATTTTTTCAATATTTTGCAGTTGTTTTAATCGCATTATTTCCTGCGCTTGAGATTCAATATGAGAAATCATTTGTTTGGTTAATGGGAGTCTGTTGCTGTCACATATACTTGCATGAAAATTTTCACTAAATTGAGTTGCGAAATCCAACATTGAACCAATTACATTAGTAGCATCATTAACGTTATTAAGATCTGAAACAATTATAACCGCATGAGTCTTTGCATTAGATTCAAAAGTTCCGGGGTTGAGGGCATTTGCAATCCTAAAAATCTCTTCTCCCGCTTTCATATAAGAAAAGTATCCATTAGTAAGTTTTGTTTGATAGTTTGCAAGAAACCCAAATAGTTGATCCATATCATAATTAGATGTATCAACTGATATTAAATTAAAGATTACTAGTTCTTGATGTTTCTCCTCATTAGAATCAGGTACATTTGTTTGTTCATCAGAGAAATTAAAAGAGGATTGAGCTAATTCCTCCTGCTTATCAATTTCATCCTCATAAATATCAGTTACTTCCTCTATTTTTACCTTTAATTCATTTGAACTAGATAATCTTTTTAGAAAGAAAAAAGTAATTACAATAAATAAAGCTATCGATAAGCCGATTAAATATATATCTGAGTTTGTTTGCATTTATTCAGTATTTGCCATCTCTAAAGCTTGATTTACATCAACGGACACAAGCCTAGATACTCCAGCTTCTTGCATTGTTATACCCATTAAATGATCACTTCGTTCCATTGATACTTTATTATGTGTAATAAATATAAATTGTATTGTTTTAGACATCTCTTCAACCATATTAATTAGCCTTTGAGTATTCACATCATCAAGTGGAGCATCAACCTCATCAAGCATACAAAATGGAGCGGGATTAAGTTGAAATATAGAAAAAACCAAAGAAAGAGCTGTTAATGCTTTCTCACCTCCTGATAATTGTGATATTGAAGCATTTTTCTTTCCAGGAGGTCTTGCCATAAAAACAACCCCACCATTCAAAGCATCATCATCCTCAAGCTTTAATTCTGCAAAACCTCCACCAAATAAAAGTGGAAAAATTTGTTTTAGTCTATCGTTTACCGAATTAAAACTATCTTCGAATCTTGTCTTGGTTTCGAGATCAATTTTTTTGATGGCATTTGTTAATTTTTCAAGCGCGTCTGTAAGTTCATTATATTGATCTTCTAATTTATCTTTCCTTTTGGTTTCATCAGCAATTTCTTCTGGTGCTGCTAGATTTATTGCACCTAGTTTAATAATCTTAGCTTGAATATTTGCAAGTTCGTCTTGAAGATCATCCAAAACATAATCCTCATAATCTGAATAATTTATATCATCTATATTAATTCCAGATTTTTTTATACTCTCATTAGAGTTCTGTAAATTTATTTCATAAGTTTTAAGATCAAGTTTTATTTGTGTTACCTTTTCAGAAATTGATCGAAGATCTAATTCAGCAATAGATCTAGCATTCTCTAACTTCCTTAATTCGGCATCAACTACTGATTGTTCTTGCCTTATCTTTGTCAAAGCAGTTTCAGCATTTGAACTTTTTTGTACCAATTCTGAAATTATTTGTTCTAATTCTACTTTTGTAGACTCGGATTCTTTGATTAGTATTGTTAAATCATCTTGTCTAGATAAGTATTCTGCTGTTAAGGATTTAGATTGAACCGAAGCAATATTAAGAATGCTTTTAAGTTGCTCTTTAAGCTCTAAGGCATTCTTATAAATTGAATTGCCGCTACTGCCCAAAGACTGCAAAGCATTAATAATATTATCTAAAATATAGATTGCTTTTTCTTTAGGGCTAAGGTTTTCAAGGTTATTTTCTTTATCAAGGGCCTCATCATAGCTTTTCTTGACTTTTTCTAAGGCTGTCTTATTTGTAAGCTCTGATTTAATTAAATTTTGAAGATCTGCCTGATGCTTTGCTATATCTGCTCCAACAGAATAGAAGTTTTTTTGCGCTTCATCATATAAATCTCTTACAGATTCGTGTTGTGTTCTATACTCATCTATTTGTGCTTGCTTAGTTTTTGTTTCTGCATCCTTGATGGTTTGATCTCTTAAAACTTTATCTAATTTTTTTTGAATTTCATCTCTATTATTTTTTGCTTCAAGAGAGAACAAAATTGATACTTTTAATTCAGTATCTTTTTCATGTTTTTTAAGTTCATTATATTTTTCAGCCGCTTTAGCTTGCCCTTCCAGTCTTTTAATAAGTCGAGAAATCTCATCTTTTATATCTTTAACTCTTGCAAGATTTTCCTTAGTATTTTTAATACGTCTTTCTGTTTCTTTTCTTCTTTCTCTATATTTTGAAACACCAGCTGCTTCCTCAATGTGTAATCTAAGTTCTTCTGGTTTTGCGGTCACCAGATTTGAAACCATACCTTGTTCTATAATTGCATAGCTGTTTGGTCCTAATCCGGTTCCTAAAAATAAGTCTTGTACATCTTTTCGTCTACATTTCGTATTATTTATAAAATAAGTTGACTGGCTATCCCTTGTCATAGATCGTTTAATAGAAATTTCATTATATGCAGCATATTCACCGCCAAGAGTTGCTGATGAATTATCAAAAAGTAGCTCAATGCTACATTGTCCAGAGGGCTTCCTCAAATCAGATCCATTAAAGATAACATCAGACATTGAATCACCTCTTAGATTCTTTGCAGACAGCTCTCCAAGAACCCATTTTACAGCGTCAATAACATTAGATTTTCCACATCCATTTGGTCCAACAACAGCAACTAAATTTGTTGGGAAGGAGATTCTCGTGGCATCCACGAAACTTTTGAAACCAGCCAATTTAATGTGTTTAAGCTGCATTGATATCTAAAATATATAAGTGTTTATATTAAACTATTGTAGGTCCGCAGACCAATCTTTTTCATTAATTTGCACCTTCAAAATCGCAGTATTCAGGTTATTTATTTTTGATGAAAAATTAGAATAATAAGTACTACTATCTGCGCATAATAATCCTGCTTTTAAAATAACTTTTTCTTCATTAATTAAAGCAGACGCTAGATCAAATCCAGGAATCATTGAGTCTGTATTTGAAAGAGTTACCTTAAAAACATTGGGATCTTCTGATATAGATTTTGCAATAGGAACTGCAGGACCGTTAGCAATAAATAAGTTGAAATTAACTCTTTCAACTCTGCAACTTTTAGCAGGGACAAAATCGATTTCCATTTTTGCTAAAGCATATTCTGGAAACTTTTTATCTCTAAGAATGCTATAAATTGCATAAAATCTAACCTGCTCATTAGAATTAGCAAATATTGGCTCTGCAAACTTCATTAGCTGTTCTGCTGCTACTAAACTTTCTATATCTATGGCATATAGAATAGCCTGCTCTAACCATGAATTTTTTCTATTATCATCAATAAGATTATCAAATTTAATAAAAAAATCCGCATTTAATTCAGTATTAACATCCATTGCTTCCTGTAACTCATTAACTAATATTACTTCTTGAGCTGAACCTATAAATGAAAATTTGCTTGTAAAACCTAGTAATGAGATTCCTATGAGAATAAATGCAAAACTAAAAACAAATGCTTTATGTTGAGAGTCTCGAGCTAATAAATAAATTGTTATTGGAATAAGCGCTACTAATGCGATTATATAAAATATGATCATTTAAATTTTCGTCTCAATAAAAATCCAAATAAAATCAATGTTAGAAATATAAATGGGCCAAACCATAATACAAAGGTTGTGCTATTTATTTCGGGATCATACAAAATATCTTTTCCAAACCTTTTTTTAGCATAATCTTTTATTTCTGTGTCAGAGTAACCTTGGTTAATTAACTCTGCTATTTTCATTTTTAAATCTTCTGATACCGGTGCATTAGAACTTGCAATTGAGCCACTAGTGCATTTTGGACATCTTATTTCATGAATAAGTGCATAAAATCTATCCTCATCATTAACAGATTTAAATTTATAGACTTCAGAAGAAAATCCATAGGGGGAAATAATTAAAGCTATTATAAAAAATATTTTTATCATTGGAACATCTTATTTTCTTTAATAATGGGGACAAATACATTATCCCAAATTACCTTATTAACTTCACCGCTATAATGAACTAAAACAATACCATCTTTAACAAGAAAAGTTTCAGGAGCCCCTGTAACTCCCATATCTAATGCCAAAGATCCCTTGGGATCATGAATATTTAAGCTATAAGGATTAGTATATTTTTTCAACCAGCCCAGAGCATCTGATTTATTGTCCTTATAATTAAGTCCAACTATATTGTATCCATCATTATTTAATTTCATTAAAAATCCATGTTCAACTCTGCAAGTAATGCACCAACTTGCCCATACATTCATTAAAAATTCATTATCAAAATCTTCCGAGGTATATTTAACATCTATATCAAGAGCGCTTAATTCAAAATTTGGAACTTCGAAACTTCTAAAGTCAGCACCTGGATAAAACTTTTCTTCAGTCAGAATATTAAAAAAAAAGTAAATACCAAACAATGGCAATAAAATAATTAATGATCTAATTAAATTTTTCATTTTTTACTATAACTTTGAGTAAATGTCGCAAGAGCGCCCAAACACATTACTCCAGCAGCAATCCATATTAATCTAATTAAATAGTTGTATTGAATGTTTACAACCCAATACCCATTATCTAATTGATCTCCGAGGGTCATATAGATATCTTTTGTTGGTGTAATTTTAATAGCGGATTCTGATGTGATTTGCCCTCTTATAAAATATTTCCTTTTTTCTGGATAAAGAAAAAAAACTTTGTTTAAAGAATTAATATCTTTTACTGAAAATTTAGCCCTTACCGAGTCATAATTAGATTCATTAATAAGATCAAAATTTATTAAAGTGAATTCATATGCTTCAGCCGTATAAGTTTCTCCAGGCTTTATATTAATTACTTTTTCGTAACTTAGACTTGCATTGAATGTTGTAGCTAATATTAGCAGGCCTAAGCCTATATGAGCTATTGCACTAGCTTTGTTGAAATAGTTTCCTTCATAGAAAGAATAAATAATTAAAATTAGATACCTAAATAATATTAAAAAGCTTGAAAATAGTCCTCCTACAAACCACCAATTAAAATCATTAAATAAAGAAACTAAATATAAAGTAATTAAAGTCGATAATAAAATTGATGCCGATAATGCACTATTGATAAAAAATAATTGCGAGCTTCTTTTCCACAAACTGCCAACTGAAAACACTAAAAAAATTGAAGCAAGAAAAGTAAGTGGTGCAAATATTGTATTGTAATACGGTGGTCCTACGCTAATTCTTTCTCCATACATAAAATCAAATATAAGTGGATACATAACTCCCAAGAAGACTGCAAATATTAAAGTAGCAAAGATAATATTATTAATAGATAAAAAGGCTTCTTTAGATTTTGAAACGACTAAATTGGTTGAAATTAAAACTGGTAATCTATATGCATAAAAGGCTAATGATATAGTAATTAATATAGCTGAAAATCCTAATAAATATAATCCTCGCTGAGGATCATTAGCAAAAGAATGGATGCTATCAATTATTCCAGATCTTACTATAAAGGCTCCAAATAAACTTAAAGAAAAAACAGATATTGATAATAATATTGTCCAACTTTTTAATGCTTTAGTTCTTGATGAAACATACAAAGAATGGATCAAGGCTGTTCCAGCAAGCCACGGCATAAGAGCAACATTTTCAACAGGATCCCAAAACCAATAACCGCCCCACCCAAGCTCATAGTAAGCCCACCAACTTCCTAAAGAAATTCCAATTGTTAAAAGAATCCAGGCCGCTAAACTCCATGGTCTTACAACTCTCTCCCAATTTATATCCATGTCACCTTTTATTAAAAAGGCAGTGTTATATGCAAACGCAATTACAAAACCAACATAGCCTAGATATAAGAATGGTGGATGTATTGCTAGAGCTGGATCTTGAAGAACTGGGTTTATATCTGCCCCATTTATTGGCGCAATTGGTAAAATTACCTCAAAAGGATTAGAGGTAAACAAAAGAAACATTAAAAAGCCAAAAAGAATAAAAGCTAACAAACCTATAGCAGGAGCTTTTAATATATTTTTCTTAGATAAATTAATATTGAAAAGTTGGCTCCATAAGGCTAAAAACAATATCCACAAAAACATTGAGCCTTCATGTGCAGACCATATTGAAGAAATTTTATAAAAAACTGGTAATTCTTTATTCGAATGTTGTGCTATGTACTTAATTGAAAAGTCACTTTGTATTGCAAGCCATACATACAAAAGAAATGAGATTAAAATAAAATAAAATCCATAACTAAATACTCTCGATACTAAGATTTCTATATTATGATTTGACTGGTAAGTGCGGGTTGAAAAAATAAAGGATAACAAAAATAAACACGACGCAATAATTGTAAAAAAATGTGATATCTCTCCTATCATTTTTTGGAGATCTCAATAGTTGGTGGCATATAGTTCTCATCATGTTTAGCAAAAATATCTTCTGCGATTAAAATTTCATCAACAATTAAGCCATAAGCAACAATACCACTTCCCTCTTTAAAAAGATCTGGAACTACGCCATTGTATGAGACATCAATAGAATGATTAAAATCAGTTATTTTAAAAGATATATTCGTGCCATTTCTTTTCACAGAATCTTCTTGGACCATTCCTCCAAGTTTTACTCTTTTTTTATCTGGAATTTCAATATTAATCATTTCAGATGGTGTATAAAAATAATCTAAATTAGAGTTGAGGGCTTTTAGTATTAAAAACACTCCTACAAAAGAAGTAAAAACTAATGCCACTACAGAAAGTAGTCTTTTTCTTCTTAAATTATTCATCAATAATTTTTTTTCTTATCTTTCTTAATTCATTTTTATAAAAAATAAACATAAGACTTGTTGAAATAATTACTATAAAAAATACTGACCAAACATAGATACCGTGCCCATCCATATAAAAGAAGCTATTTAAATTATCAAATGCAAAGTTAAACATTTCTTTTAACCCATGATTTATGACTTTCACGCTTAAAAATATGAACTTTTGAAGACAAAATAATTAAAGATACTATGATTCCTGAAAACCCAATCATAGAAAAAATTAATGGGTAAAGCATCGTCGGATCAATAGATGGTTTATTTGTAAGTGTTATCGAAGCTGGCTGATGCAAGGTACTCCACCAATCTACAGATTTCTTAATAATTGGAATATTTACAAAGCCAATCAAGACTAGTACAGATATAAACTTGTCAGCTTTTTCAAAATTAGTGAAAGAGCTATGTAAGGATATCAATCCAAGATACATAATAAATAAGATTAAAGTTGATGTTATTCGAGCATCCCATTGCCACCATGTTCCCCATGTAGGAATACCCCATATTGAACCAGATATTAAGGCAATAAAAGTTACTAATGCTCCAACTGGAGCTATTGATTTAATCATATATGCCGCTAATTTAACCTTCCAAATTAAAAAAATACCGGCTGCAATTGCCATAACTATATATAAACTTTGAGACAGAAATGAAGCTGGTACATGAAGGTATATAATTCTAAACGAGTTTCCTTGAACATAGTCTGCAGGCGCAAAACCTAGACCCCAGACTAAAGCAAATGCATAAAACAATACTGAGAAATATAAGATATAAGGATACATCTTATTAACTAAAATAATGTAAGTTTTTGGCGATGCAAATTGATGATAGAGTTTCTTTAACACAATTTATGTAATTTAATAATTATTCCAAATGAGTCTTAATAATGAAAGATATTATAAATGGAATAAATACTATTATAAGCAATAAAACGCCAAGCATTAATAGTAAAAGATTAGATATTTCAAAACCAAAATTTGCATTTAGCACTATTTTTCCTAAGAGAATTAAAATTGGAAATAATAAAGGTATTGTAATAAGTGCTCCTAGTGCTGACCCTTTATTCAAGCTCAATGAATTTCCTAAAGCAAATAAATTAATAAAAATGTATGTGGAAATTAATAATGATGGGAGCGCAATATTTAAAGAGGAAATATCATCTGACATATTTATAGAAAAAAATGTTCCTAAACATGATATGGGTATGCCAATTAAGATCCAATAAATTAAGATCTTAGTAAAGATTAAGGAGAATAATGAATTATTGGCTACGTAAAAATATTCAAGATATCCATCCTCATAGTCTTCTAAGAAAATGCTCTCTACTGATACCATTATAGTAAGTAAGCTAGCTATCCATAAAATAGAATAAAAGACATCATTTAATGCTTCACTTGATAGCTCTACTGTTAAAGGAAAAGAGATGATTATTAATAAAAATATTAATATAGGGCCAAGCCAAGCTCTAAGTTTCATTTTTAATTTAAAAAATTCTACAAAGATTAACTTCATACCTGATTGCCCCCAAGGGTTATTGTTTCGCTATCAATATCAATAGGTATATGTGAAGTATAAATAATAGATTTATTTTTTTTCAGTTCGCTACTTAAGAATTTAGTAGTTAATATCCTTGTTGAGTCATCAAGTCCCACACATGGCTCATCTAAGATAATTACTTTTGCTTGATTTAAAAAAATTCTAATTAACGCTAATTTTTTTTGTTGCCCATATGAAAGATTACCAACAATAGTATCAAGCCTTTTTATAAGACCTAAATCAGCTAAAATATCCTTAGTTTTACTTTCGTTAGAATCAATTCCATGGATATATAAATTATCAGAAAGTGTTAAGTAATTTTTAAGAACATTTTTGTGTCCAAGAAAGCATATATCTGTATTTTTATTCCATAAAATACTGCCTTTACCAGCAGGGGTAATGCCAAGCAATATCCTTATGAGGCTTGATTTTCCAGAGCCATTATTGCCTTTTATGTGAAGCGCTTTACCTTTTTTTAAATTGAATGAAAGATTGTGAAATAAGCGATTTTGGTTAATAGAAAAACCTATGCTGTCTACTTTTAATAAGATGCTGTCTGACATTATAGCAATGATACCTTAGAAGAGCCTCTATAAGTTAAGGGCAAAAGAGGCTGTTGAGGATCTAATCTTGAATAAAGCCTTTTTGAGATTTCTGAAAAATAATTGTCCTTAAAAGCTCCCACTCCACCAATAGAAAAATATAAATCTTTTGTAAAGTAAATCCCTTGCTCAATAGATGGTGTTGTTCTTAAAATTGAATTAATTTTTTTTAGGCTAGATGACAAAAGGTCTTCTTTATTAGAAATATCAAACCAACCCCAAACAGGATAATTAATCATTGCCATTTTTTTTAATGTTTCTCTGTTAATTTTCTTTGGTGTACTGCTTGGAGGCAGCAAAACTATTAATGAACCATTACTGTCAGCTATTACTGAATCAATATCTAATATTATAGAAGATTCTTCTTTAAAATTTAAGAAGATGCACTCTTCTTCAGAATCAATTTTAAATTTTTTAAGCTTCTTTAATTTTTGGTATGAGCCAAGAACTATGTAAGTTACTAATTCTTGGCTCAAAGTTTTAAATTTGAGCTAATGCTTGCTCATAATCTGCAATAATATCATCAACATGCTCTAGACCAATTGATAATCTTACAAAACCAGGTGTTATGCCAGCAGATAGTAACTCTTCTTCATTTAGCTGACTGTGCGTTGTGCTACCTGGATGAATAGCAAGACTTCTAGAATCACCAATGTTGGCTACATGGTAGACCATTTCAAGAGCATTAATGAATTTCCTTCCAGCATCTATGCCGCCTTTTATCTCAAAACCCATTAATCCACCATTGCCTCTAGTTAAATATTTTTCTGCTCTTTCTTTTGCATATCCTTCCATGACTGATGGATAAATAACTCTTTCAACAGAATCATGATTAGATAAATATTCAGCTATTTTCTCAGCATTGCTTGAATGTTCGCGCATCCTTAAAGCTAATGTTTCTAGTCCCTGAATGAACATAAACGCATTAAATGGGCTCATTGCTGCTCCCATGTCTCTTAAAATAGTAGTTCTTGCTTTAAGAATATAAGCTATAGGGCCTAATGGTTTTACAGCTTCAGACCAAATTGCTCCTCCATATGAAGGATCAGGTGTATTTAATGCTGGTTGTCTTTCAGGAAATGCCTCCCAATCAAAATTGCCACTATCTACAATAATACCCCCAATAGAAGTTCCATGACCGCCAATAAATTTAGTTGTTGAATGAATTAATACTGCAGCGCCATGCTCAAATGGCTTACAGATAACTGGAGCTGCTGTATTATCAACAATTAATGGAATACCTAATGGTCTACCTAACTCTGCTACTTCAGAGATTGGAAATACTTCAAAACTTGGATTAGGTAAAACCTCGCCATAATAAGCTCTAGTCTTGTCATCAGTTGCATTTGCAAAATTTTGAGGGTCAGCAGGGTCAACAAACCTAACTTCAATACCCATATCGGACATTACATTTTTAAACTGATTATATGTTCCACCGTATAAATGAGATGATGCAACTATATTATCTCCATTCTTAGCTAAATTTTGAATTGCATAAGCTGATGCAGCTTGTCCAGAAGCAACTGCTAATGCTCCCACCCCACCCTCAAGAGCAGCAACTCTATCTTCTAAGACTGCACATGTAGGATTCATAATTCTTGAATAAATATTTCCTAATTCTGACAGCGCAAATAGATTTGCAGCATGATCACAATCATCAAACTGAAAACTACTCGTTTGGTGAATTGGAACTGCTACTGAATTAGTATTCTCATCTTTTCTCCAGCCCGCATGAAGACCTATTGTTTCCGGGTTTACATATGTTTTACTCATTATCTCTCCTTAAAATAAATAAAAATTAACAACAGCTATCTAAAATTTTTTACTTAGAAGAATAGATTTACTGCTTATTAAAAATAATTTTGATATCAAAGATTATATACAATTTTAGATTATTAAAAATATATTTTTCTAGAAACTATTAATAGCAAGTTAAATTCAAACCTTTATAATATTATTAATATTAATTAAACAACAAAAATCATAATGGCAAAGAAATATGTAAATTTTCGAGTTGGAGGCACACCTCAAAAAGAAACAGAAGACTATACTGTTTGGACCAATGATCTTCTTAAAAGGATTATTGCAAGTAAAACTGTTATCCAACCAGCAAAATCAACAACTGGGCATAAATTAATTAATTCTGATGTCGCATATATCATTACTAATGGCAGAGGAACTATGGAAATAGTTGAATACATGAATGATGAAGATGGTCATGGATCAAATCCTTCATATGGAGTTCAACATAAAGATTCATATGAATTATCCTCAGGCGATGTCATTTTGGTTGAATCAGGAGATTACTGTAGAGTTATAAATGATTCAGATCATGATCAGTTAACTTATATTAGGATCTTTGATAGAGAAGGCTGGCGACAAGATTAATCTACTAAATCTTTTTTAGATAATTTCACTTTAGCTACAAGTGGTATATGGTCTGATACACCCTTAAAGTTTTTTGTTGAAAATCTTAGTGGTTTATTATCATCATCAATATTAATAGGCGTTTTTAGCAACTGAATACTCTCTGGAATTAATGAAATATTTCTATTCTTTGAAGCTAAGATTGTATCTAAAAATGACCAATTATTATCGGGTGCATAATAATAAGTTCCTTTACAATCAATACAACCAATAAAATGTGCTATCTCCCATAAATTACTATGCTTATTAAACATATTTTCTTTTGTTTCTTCAACGCTTGTTACATTAAAATCTCCAAGAGCAATTGAAGGCTCTTTATTATTTATAAGTAACTCATTTAAAGTAATAAAAGCCTGGTCACGCATTTCATAATCTAAATAAGGGGCTGGAAAATGTACACCATAAAATCTAACATTAGTATTCTGAATATTAATTAAAATATCTAGGATTGGTCTTGTGTCTTTTTTACTATTTTTTCCTATAAATTTTATGTAATGGAGTTTTGATTCCTTGATTTCATATTTAGAGATAACAGCATTATCAATTCCTCGATAATCATTACCCTCTAAAAGCTGATAATGCTTATAGCCATATGACTCTAACAAAACAAATAATTGCCTAAGGATATTTAAATTTTCTATCTCTTGAAAAAAAATAATATCAGGTCCAGCCTCTTCGTATGAAATAATAGTATTGAAGATATTTTTTAACTTTGCATCTTTAGCTTCATCATTCCAATCTAAGTATAGGCATTCATTTCTCCAAGTCTTTACTCTAATTTTTTTACATGAGCTTTGATGAGCTTCATTTTGTTTCATTGATAATGGTAAGTATGCTTTATCGTCTTTTTTATAATCATCTTTAGCATCAAAAAGATTTTGGACATTCATTGTCATAATTGAGAAGGAGTCAGCATAAATATTGCCAAATGATAAAGTTAGAGCAAATGCTAGAATTAATTTAATCATAGTTAGAATTAAAAAACTCGGTATCTGTCATCAATTCACAGAATCTTGATGTAAATTTTACTGCTTCAACTCCATTTATTAATCTATGATCATAAGAAAGAGATATTGGAAGAATTGGTATCTCTTTTATATTTTTATCTCTCATGATTACTTTAGAATAAGTTTTAGATATACCTAGTATCGCAACTTCAGGTGGATTAATGATAGGAGTAAAAAACTTACCACCTATTGCACCAAGAGATGATACTGAAAAAGTTGATCCTTTTAACTCATCTACAACTAATTTTCTTTCTTTTGCAGCTTTTGCCATACGGTTTATTTCATTAGATATATCTACTATAGATAATTTATCTGCACTCTTAATATTAGGAACGATTAAACCTTTGGGTGTATCAATAGCTATGCCAATGTTTATATAGTCTTTGATGATTACATTTTCTGTATTCTCATCAAGAGAAGCATTCATTAAAGGAAACTCTTGAAGAAGTTTAGATATTGCTTTTACAAAAAATGCCAATGGAGATACTTTAAGATTAGATTTTTTATTCAATACCGTTCTAATATTCATTAAATCTTCAATATTTGCTTCGTCATGCTGGGTTACATGTGGAATACTTTGCCATGATTGTTGTAAATTTTGAGCTGCAGTTTTCTGAAATTTTGATAATGCTTCTGTTGTGATAGAGCCCCATTTTGAAAAATCAATCTCTGGATTCTTGATTGATAATTTAGCTCCAGGTTGTAATCGTACTTTTACAAAATTATGAAGATCCTCTTTAAGAATTCTATTTCTTGGGCCAGAAGGCGGCACTTCATTTAAATTAATTCCAAACTCTCTTGCTAACTTTCTAACTGCTGGGCCTGCATAAATGCTATCGGTATATTGAACATCAGTGGCAATTTCAGTAATTGAGTTATTTTTAGATTCTTGTATTGTTTCATCTGCGATAGATTCTTTTTCACTAATAATTTCTGACTGAACGTTTGTATCTTCATCTACTTTTACAATTTCAGGATCTTTTAATACTTCTTCAGATTCAATTTCAAGAAAAATAGTTCCTTCGCTTACAGTATCGCCATCATTAACTTTAATATCTAAAACTTTACCTGAAACAGATGCAGGGATTTCCATAGCTGCTTTTTCTGATTCTAAAACAATAATTGAATCGTCTTTATTAACTACATCCCCAGGCTTAACGCAGATTTCAATAACCTCAACATCAGTTGCTTCACCTAAATCTGGAATTTTTATCTTCTCAATAGTCAATTAAACCTCCCATGGATTAGGTTTATTTGAATCAATTTGCATGTCTTTATATATTATGTCCAATAACTCTTTAGTAATTTTTGATTCCTGAAAAAGTGCATATGCAGATAATCTAACAATATGATTTGCACTTATTTCAAAAAATTCTCTAAGCTCCTCTCTTGAATCACTTCTTCCAAAACCATCTGTTCCTAATACTAGATATCTAGATTTAATATAAGGTCTGATTTGATCAGCATAAGCTCGCATATAGTCAGTTGAGGCAATTACAGGGATATTATTTTTACTAAAACATTTATCAATATGAGTTAATTTAGGTTCTTTGTGAGGGTTTAATTGATTAAATCTTTCAGCCTCCATTCCATCTTTCCTTAATAAATTAAAACTTGTAGCACTCCAAACTTCAGCATTTATAGAATATTTAATAAGTATCTCTTGAGCTAATAATGACTCTTTTAAAATAGAGCCTGAGCCTATTAATCGAAGTTGAGGAGATTTTGATTCACTAACTTTATATAAACCTTTTATTACATCCTCTTCGATTCCTTTTGGCTGTTCTGGCTGAATATAGTTTTCATTAGTTACAGTAATGTAGTAGTAAAGATTTTTCTGTTCCACAAACATTTTTTGTATACCATCTTTAAATATTATTGCTAGTTCATAAGCATATGCTGGATCATAAGATAAACAGTTAGGAATAGTTGAGGAGAGAATATGACTATGACCATCTTGATGCTGAAGCCCTTCTCCGTTTAACGTTGTTCTGCCTGAGGTTGCCCCAATTAAAAAACCTTTAGCTTGAGCGTCTCCAGCAGCCCATGCAAGATCATGCACTCGTTGGAATCCAAACATAGAATAAAATAAGTATATTGGAATCATAGGAAGGTCATAATTAGAATATGCTGTAGCTAAGGCTAGCCAAGCAGAGAAAGATCCAGCCTCTGTTATACCCTCTTCAAGCATCACTCCTTCTTTAGATTCTTTATACCACATGACTTTGTCTGCATCTTCAGGCTCATATTTTTGTCCTTCAGATGAATAAATGCCTATTTGTTTAAACATGCCTTCCATACCAAATGTTCTAGCTTCATCAGGCACTATAGGAACTACGCGTTCTCCAATATTAGAATCTTTTAAAAGACTTGTCATAAGCCTAACAGTTGCCATTGTTGTAGAGACTTTTCTATCTCCCATGCCTTTTATTAAAGGTTCAAAATTTTTATCATCTGGCATTTTTAATTTCTTGATCTTATTTCTTCTTCTTGGAATAAAGCCACCTAGGTTTTCACGAGTCTTTTTCATATATGAAATTTCTGGCGAATTTTCTGGGGGCCTTACATATGGCAATGACTCGATTTCGTCATCATTAACAGGTATGTCGAAATTATCTCGAAAAGCTTTGATGTTATCTAATGATAATTTCTTTACTTGATGAGTAGTATTATCTGCTTCTCTTGAACCAATTCCGTAACCTTTGGTAGTTAATGCAAGTATTACAGTTGGAGCTCCTGATGAATTTACAGCTTTATGATAAGCGGCATAAACTTTATAGGGATCATGACCTCCTCTATTTAACTTGTAAATATCTTCGTCGGTTAAATCTTCAACCATTTCTAATACATCTGGATTTTTTCCAAAAAAGTTTTCTCGAGTATATGCTCCACCTTTAGCTTTATAGTTTTGCAGCTCTCCATCAACCACTATATCCATAATCTCTTGAAGTTTGCCTTCTTTATCTTTAGCAAAGAGTGGGTCCCATTTTCTCCCCCAAATTACCTTTATAACATTCCATCCTGAGCCTCTAAATTCAGTTTCTAATTCTTGAACAATTTTTCCATTACCTCTTACAGGACCGTCAAGTCTTTGTAAGTTACAGTTGATAACAAAGATAAGATTTTCTAATTTTTCACGTCCTGCTAAACCTATCGAACCCTTGGATTCAGGTTCATCCATCTCGCCATCACCACAAAAAACCCAAACCTTTCTATCGTTTCTAGGAACTAAACCTCTAGCAGAAAGATATCTCATAATATGGGCTTGATAAACACCCATAATAGGACCCAAGCCCATAGATACAACAGGAAACTGCCAATAATCTGGCATCAACCATGGATGTGGATAGGATGATAATCCCGGACTTCCTGCTTCTCTTCGAAAACTATCTAAATCTCTCTCACTTAAATATCCTTCTAAAAAACTTCTAGCATAAATACCTGGTGATGAATGTCCTTGATAATAAACCAAGTCTTCTAACTGCTTATTTGAACCTCGAAAGAAATAATTAAATCCAACATCGTAAAGGGTTGCAGATGATGAGAAAGTTGCTATGTGCCCTCCAAGTTCATCATCACCTTTATTAGCTCGCAAAACCATCACAAGCGCATTCCATCTAATTAAAGATCTAATTCTTCTTTCCATAAATAAATCGCCAGGCATGGCTGCTTCTTCGTTAGTTGGAATGGTGTTTCTAAAAGGAGTGGTTAGATTGTATGTTGGAACTTCACCCGTAGCTGTTAGTTTTTTTGCTAATTCAGTTAAAAGAAATGATGCTCTTTCAGTTCCAGCATTTTGTATTACTGAATCAATTGCCTCTATCCATTCTTGAGTTTCAAGAAAATCAATATCAGGTTTATCGTTTTTCAAAATGCTCCTAGTAAATTACAAAGTTATAGCAATTAATAACTACTTAATTATAATACTTTTAAAATTTTATATTGAAAAAACTTATGATGGTAAATTTAGATAATGCTTTTCCTTTTAAGGCTGATCCTGTTGAAGTAACTCAAGAGATGTGCGATCTAAATGGGCATATGAATGTACTGTATTACAATCAAATTTTATCGTTTGGTATTGATAAATTTTATTCTGTTGAAATGGGTTTTACAGATAAGTATTTTGAGATAGGGTTTTCAACTTTTACTCTTGAAGATAATTATCGTTATATTAAAGAATGTTTATTAGGAGAAAAGTTAGTTCCAAGATACAGATTACATAATGTTAATAAAAAGTTACTTCATGTTGTTGCGGTTTTAGAAAATGAATCTAGGGATATATGCGCTTTTTATGAGACTATTCTTGGTCATATAGACATGAACTCTAGAAAGACTTCGGAGATGCAAGAAGACTTCCTTAGTAATCTAATTGCTCTTATGCAGGAAAGTTCCAACATTAAAATTGAAATGGACTTAAGGCTTAAAATTAAAGACCTTGCATAAAAAAGCCCGACAATAGCCGGGCTTTTTTAAAAATATTCTTGTATTAGAAACTCATTCCAAACTGAATGCCATAAGTTCTTGGGTTAGCAAAAGTAATATGAACACCGCCACCTGCTAGGTTACCATTTGCAGTAACACCATGCTGATATCTTTTGTCAGCAATATTCTTAATGTACACCCCTGCATACCAGTCTTCTGATGAAGGAGTATAAGTAGCTAATAAATCCATATATTTAGCTTCTGGAAGTTGGTATCTTTCTCCATTAAAGATATCACCTTCACGCTCACCTTTGTGAACATATGTAAATTTAACATCTGTTGCCCCACCCGTGGTTGGAAATCTTTGTGTTACAGATAAGTTATAGTCTAAATCAGCAACTAAAGGCACTTTATTGCCTTCGAGTTGTTGGTACACATCACTTGATAAACCTGGCAATGTTTCAACATCTCCTTGAAGATTATAAATAATGCCAGCATCTGTTAATCCCCATTGGACAAGAGGTGCAAAGGTTCCAAAATTAGAGCCAATTCCTGCAGCAGTAGCAGCAGCTGTAGCTGCATCCATGCCTGTTAGCTGAAGAAAACCAGCTAGAGTCGCATTTCCAAAACCTGAACCTAATAATTGAGTTGCAGCATTTGGATTATTTGGATCTCTTGCAAGGCCGTTACCCATAGCTGAATCTGAAGCAAGGAAATTAAAATCAATTTCAGTATTTTCAGTTAAGAAAAACTTCATTTGTCCCTCAAGACCTTTATTCATGTAATCAAAAGTTCTGTTCACTACTCCAGCTCTTTCTAGCTGACCATATTGACCGTTAGTTACATCAAACTCAAAGTATGTAGCATTTAATAATAATCTTCCGTCCATCAGAATATTTCTTACTCCAATTTCAGTATTTACTGACTCTTCTTCCCCATATGGAGTTTGAACGCCTACCTCATTAGGAGATGTTCCACCAGCTTTAAGACCAGTTGCATACAATGCATAGATCATACTGTTATCATTTAAGTAATGTTGAACAGCTAACTTATAAGTTAATGCATTATTCTCAACCTGCTCTCTACTTTGGCCTGGATTATTTCTGTCATATTCTGAACCTGTATAAACATAATTAGGATTTGTAACATCAGCTAAAGTACTAAAAATTGTACTCTCATATGTATCATCATTATATCTAAGACCTAATGTTAATTTAGTCTCATCGTTAATATCATAATAATACTCTCCAAATAGAGCATTTGATTTAATAACCGAGTTTTGACTGGTAATAAGACCACCTAATTCATTCGGTAAAGTTCTATCACATAATCCACCAAAACTAGCACATGTAGCTAAAGTGCCTGCAGAAATCTGAGAAAGAGCTGTCGGTAGATCGATCAAGCCTCCTAATAATGAAGGAGCAACTGCACCAAATACACCAAAAAAAGTACTCCAGTAAGCTATACCACCTTTGCCACTTAGAGCTCCGCCAAATAAGGAATTATTGTACGGATGCAGATCCATTGATCTGAGCATTTGGTATCCAGTTGTTTGAAGGATGTAATTATTAGCATTATCATTTTGTCTCATGTATAGCCCAGCAGTAAAGTTATGCGGACCATCAAAATCAGAGATTAAATTAATTTCAGATTGTCTATTGATATCGTAGTCTTGTGAACATTCAACTGACTCAGCACGATCAACCATAGCAGCGTTAAAACATGCGTACTGAAGTTCAAATGCTGGAACAGCTGCTAAAGGTGATGCAAATGTTTCACTGGCAATTGAGTGGTCTTGATCATCTGTATGTTGATAATCTCTTACTGAATATGAATATTTAGCCTTTAAAGTAACATCATTAATCTGTTTGATATATTCAATTTGTGAATTTTGAAAAGTGTGTTGTCTGTCTGGATCCTGATTTTTATTAACTCTATCTAAAGTTCCAAATTTAACTGTATTTGCATAAGAATCAAATCCTGCTGATGGTCTTAAGAAAGTTAATGCATCGATAAAACCAATAATGGTTCCTGCTTCATGAGCTGTTTGACCTAACTGACCTTTTGTAAAAGGTGAACAACCATAAAATATATTGCTCTCACAGTACTGTCCACCAATATTCATTCTATTGTCATCTGAAGAATATTCAGCTGTATTGAATTGAATACTGCTGGTTTCATCTATATCAACATCTATAGATAATCTAACAGCATATGCATCTCTTCCATCAATATCATTACCTGTAGCAATATTTCTTACCCATCCATCTTTCATAAATGAACTATAGGCTAGCCTTGTTCTAACATTATCACCAAATGGCATGTTAATAGCTGTCGATACTCTTTCAGATCCATAGTTACCCATTTCTACATTAAGATATCCGCCAGCTTCATCTTCTGGTCTAGCAGTGGTCAAATTTATAAGACCACCTACAACATTTCTTCCATATAATGTTCCCTGAGGTCCAGCAAGAATATCAACTTGCTCAACATCAAAGAATCCAATTTCACCAATTGCAGATCCTGCAGCTGTATGACCATTAATTGCTGTTTGAATTGAGGAAGCTGTTCCTGCTCCAACAGCTGCGCTTGAGGCGCCTCTTATAGTATATAAATTTCCTGAACCTAATACGCTTTGGTATGAGAATCCTGGAACAAGTTCAGCTAGATCTTGCATTTCAGTAACTTGAGCTGATGTTAAAGCATCTGCTGTTAAGGCTTGCACTGAAAGAGCAACATCTTGAATTGATTCTGATTTTCTAGTTGCGGTTGTGACAACTTCTTCAACTTCTTGAGCTAATAGATGTGTCGGTGTAAGTAAAAAAACTGATGCTATTGCACCAAGTGTATATCTTAGTGATATGTTCATATTTGGTAATCCCCTTTATTTATATGAAAATTTACGGCTATTCTGGCATAAAAACAACAAATAGTCCTATAAAAATTAGATTTAAATTTTAGTTATAAAAGATAGGTTTAAAAGATAGGTTTAAAAGCTATATTAAAGGATCGTGGCCGCTGCCTCCCCATGGATGACATTTGGAGATTCGTTTAATACTTAACCAAAAACCTTTAAAAATTCCATACTTTTCTATTGCTTGAATAGAATATTCAGAACAAGTAGGCGTATATCGACAATTTTGTCCCAATAATGGTGATATAAGATATTGATAACCTTTTACAGCTCCTATAAAAAATCTCTTAATCACTATAGCTCTTGTGCGTTAGATGAATCTTTACATTCTTGAGCAATCTGCTCAACAATGTCATTTAGAGAGAAGGAGGTATTTTCACTGCTTCCTAATCTTCTAATAGAAATAGTTTTTTCCTCCATTTCTTTTTTGCCAATTACCATAATTACAGGAACTTTTGATGCACTGTGCTCTCTAACCTTATAGCTTATTTTTTCATTTCTTGTATCAGTCTCAACTCTTACATTCATTTCTTTAAGCAAAGATGCAACTTCATTAACATAAGAATTAACATCAGAGGTTATAGATGCTATAACCACCTGACGTGGTGCTAACCATAAGGGTAACTTGCCAGCATAGTTTTCAATTAATATTCCAATAAATCTTTCAAATGAGCCAAGTATTGCTCTGTGAATCATTACTGGAATATGTTTCTTTCCATCTTCGCCTACATATTCAGCATCTAATCTTTCAGCTAAATTAAAATCTAATTGAAAAGTTCCACACTGCCAATCTCTTCCAATTGCATCAGTTAAAACAAAATCTAATTTAGGGCCATAGAATGCTCCATCTCCTTCATCAATTTTGTATGGATAGCCTAAATTTTTAATTGCAGTCTCTAATGCTAGTTCAGCTTTATCCCATATTTCATCAGAACCAACTCTCATTTCTGGTCTTGTAGAAAGTTTAATATCAAAACTTTTAAATCCAAGATCAGCATAGACGCTTGATAAAAATTTTATAAATAATCCAGTTTCAGACTCTATTTGATTCTCAGTGCAAAAAATATGACCATCATCTTGAGTAAAAGCTCTAACCCTCATTAAGCCATGCATAGTTCCAGAAGGCTCATATCTATGACATGAACCAAATTCAGCAAATTTAAGAGGTAAATCTCTATAGGATTTTATTCCTTGATTATAAATCTGCACATGACCTGGACAATTCATAGGCTTAAGAGCATTAATTCTCTTTTCATTAGCATGCTCTTCATCTATTTCAGTTATAAACATATTTTCACGATATTTATCCCAATGACCTGAAGCTTCCCATAATTTACGATCAATAACTTGAGGGGTATTGATTTCAACATAACCATTATCAACAAGTCTCTTTCTTACAAAATTTTGTAACTCTCTATATATAGTCCATCCGTTTGGATGCCAAAAAACCATTCCAGGTGCCTCATCTTGAAAGTGGAACAAATCCATTTCTTTGCCAAGCTTTCTATGGTCTCTTTTTTCAGCTTCTTCCATTCTATTAAGGTAAGCTGCTAAATCTTTATCGTTATTCCAAGCAGTGCCATAGATTCTTGTAAGCATCTCATTTTCAGATTTCCCTCGCCAATAAGCCCCTGCAACTTTGGTTAGTTTAAATGCCCCAATATGTTTTAAAGACGGTAGATGCGGTCCTCTACACAGATCAATGAAATCTGAATCTCCTTGTTGATAAATCTGAAAATTATCTGCTTGTTCAGACTCATTAATGATAGCTATTTTGTATTCCTCTTTCTTTGATTTAAAGGCTTTGATAGCATCCTTTTTAGTATTTAAAGACTTATTAATTAAATCTCCAGATGCAATAATATTTCGCATTTCATTTTCTATCTTTGGCAAATCATCAGATGATATTGCTGTTTTAGTTGCAAAGTCGTAATAAAAACCATCTTCAATAGTAGGTCCTATTGCTAGCTTTGAAGTAGGATATAAATTTTTAATTGCTCTAGCTAAAACTTGCGCAGTTAAGGTGTGTCGCATAATTTCTAATCCATCATCAGAATTAATAGTAATAATTGATACTTCCGAATCAGTTTCGATTGGATCACACAAGTCCATTTGTGATCCATTTACAACTACTGCAACCGCTGCTTTAGCTAGACCTGGACCAATGTCATTAGCCAAATCTAACCCGGTCGAGCCTTGAGCTAGCTCTCTAATGCTTCCATCTGGTAATGTAATGTTCATAGCGATATATTATATAGGCAAATACACAACAGTATTAGTTGAAAGTATCATTATAAATACTAAAGTCGTAACCATAGGGCCTAAATAAACTCTCCCAGTCATGTAAAAAAAATATCTGTTGAAATATGGCAAGACAAACATCATTGGTACAATAGCAAAGAGTAAATTCACGCTCAGCCAATTGGTTGTCCAAAAAACAGTCCCAGTAAGTGCAAAAGTTACATATTGTAATAAGATGATTAAAAATAAGCCTAATGAATTTGCTACTCCGGCAATTAGCATTGATTTCCATTCAGCCTGACCTTTAATTCTCATAGCTCCATTTACTCTTAAAGAGTTTGAAAAAAAGAAGATAAAAAATATGGGAGCATACATAGCTAATACTAATAACATTTCAGGTTGAAATATTCTTACACCCATAAACCAAAATCTATAATCAACATGAAAAATATAATAGATTAGAAATAACAATGCATAGTAGCTTGCAAAAACTGTAAGCGCTAACCCAAATGTTTTGGCTATGTATTTAATATCAGCTTCTAAGCCCCATGATGAAATTGAAACGCCATGTTTTTTTCCAAAGAATTGATAAGAGCCTGTAAAAAGAATAAGTCCTATAACTCCATTGAATGCGGCCCATAACATAACTGAGTTATTCATTCGTTGAGGATAAAACCAAGTCAACTCTCTATTCGCGGCATCTGCAAAAATAACCTTTGCAGCATCAACCATAGGTATATATGACATGCTCGCAATAAATGCTCCTAAAAAGAAAATGATCCAAAAAATTATTTTAGAAGTTTTATTTTGTTGTGGTAGTGCTTTTGGAACATCCTTTACTAATGTATTAAAAATATTTTGTGATAAAAGAAATCTTGAAAATGGAATAAGCATTATCATGGCTACTATCATAGTTATTAATGTCATTAATTCTTTCCATTGCCAAATCTGATCTGATGAGTCTATCGGTGAATTAAGATCAAAAACTTTTTCAAAATATTCTATTTGATTAGCTGTGGCTATGTTGTTATATGGTTGGAAGGGATGAATTAATTCCTCATTATGTATAACTCGCAATGATCGATCCATTAAAGAGCCATAATATTTTCCGAGCTCTACTTCTGTTAGTGTTTTTCTTCCCTTATTAATACCCCAATTAACAACCCTTAAAGATTCTGGTGCAATCTCCATGTTTGATGCATCCCAACCAGATAATTCATTTCTAAAAGCACCTTCATCATACAAAGCATAGCTAACTCCAACATTTGAACTTATATCTTTTAGAACTCTATCTTGAAGAGTTAAAACATACCCAGATACATAAACAGAATGAAGTTTACTTAGAGTATTGCTTTTAAGAGCTTCTTTACCAAAATAATTTGCTCCTCTTATAGCAGCATTCCCACCCATAGAATGTCCAGTTGATGCAATCTTATTGACATCTATATAATCTAAAAATTCACCAGAATAAGCGTAATCAACTAGATAAAACATTCCATAACCTTCTGTTGTTGCTGACCTTCTGCTTCTTGAAGAACTCGATAAGCCTTGAGCATAAGGATCAATAAGAGCAATAACCATTCCTCTTCTTGAAAGCTCAATAGCAATATTTGATAGAGCTTCTTTTGATCTTTGAAAACCAGGTACAACAACTACAAATGGTGCTTTATTTTCTTTTGTTGCTGTATCGGGTTTATATAAATCAAAGACTAAGTGTTGTCCTTTTTGAGTTGGAATTTTAAGTGATTTAACCGAAACTTTGCCAAAATCTGATTGGACGTATGAAGCTATGCCGCTGCATACTAATATTACAACTAAACAGCTTAAAAGAAATTTTGTATTTGAATTTTTAATCACTCTATATATCAATTATTTATGCTTGTATTTGTAAATATGCACTGCTAGTCTATATCAATAAAATTATTACGGAGGTTTTATGGGGACTTATATTATATTAGCTTTAGTTTTAGCACTACTACAAATTTGGATTATTCCAATGATGCTAAATCTTAAAAATATGGATTACTTAATCTCAAATAGAGATGAGGTGGTCGATGATTCAGATTCTATATTGCTTGTAAGATCAAGAAAAGCTTATGCTAATCTTCAGGAAAGCTTACCTGCCTTTCTAGCTCTTGCGTTGTTATCAATGATTATGAGCGTTGATGTTACAAATGCAGCATGTTGGTGGTTAGTATTCAGAGTTGCTCATGGAGTATGTTATCTGGCAGGAATAGCCTATGTTAGAACTTTAGCATGGTTTGGAGCCTTAGGATCTTTAATAGCAATGGCTCTTCAGCTCATATAATCTAAATTTAAATTGAAAAAGCGCTTAATATGGCGCTTTTTTTATGTGTGGAGATAATAATTGGTATGTATATTGCATCAATATACAAAAAAGCTTGCATTAATAAATTATTTTATGCATATTTTATAAATATATTATTACGGGGAAACGTATGAAAAAAATTAATATCAACCTTGCTCTAGTGTTTATAACTATTTCAGGTTTTGCATATGCGCAAGAAGTTGAAGAAATTATAGTAACAGCAAACAAAAGCCAACAGACTGTTCAAGAAATACCTATGAATATATCAGTTTTAACTGATGTCGATATAGAAGAGCGTGGTATTTCAAATCCAGAAGACTATTTAAGAACATTAGCTGGAGTCTCAACCCCAGGTGGCGATGCTTTTTTTATTATTCGTGGTTTAAACACTTCGGCAGCTCAAAGAAATTCAGGTACTACAAATGTTTACACTGATGAAGTTAATATGAGTCTGGTTAATATCTTTGATATTGAGCGAATTGAGCTTCTTAGAGGACCACAAGGAACTCTATATGGATCAAATGCTATTGGAGGAACTCTTAGATATATTACAAAAAAACCAGATCCATCTGGATTTGATACTTCTGTCGAAATGATTGCAGGAAGTAAAAAGTTTGCCTCAAAGGCAGTAAAAAATCTTAATGCAATGGTAAATGTTCCTTTATCAGACAATACAGCGCTGAGAGTTGTTTCAACATCATCTTTTGATCCTGGTATCTATCAGAATGTTATGACTGGCAATAAATCAGTTGGAGATGAAAGAGATGAGCAGTTAACTGCAACATTAGGTTATGCAGATGGGCCTCTTAGTCTTATGTTTAGGTATTCTGAAAAATCAAGAAAAGACAATGGTGTTCAAGAAACTGGTAATTCTTCAAAGCCTGGTTCAGCAGATATTTATGATCCAAATTGCACCTCAGATCTATCATATTGGTATAACTGGGATGGATTACCAAATTGCTCAAGAGTAGCCTCTATTGCTGATTATTTAGGTGTAGATATATCTGGCTATAATCCGCTTTTATGGTTTGCTGATGCAGCAGATGAAATTGGTATGACTGATTCAGAAATGTTTGTAACAACCATTAATTATGATTTTGATATGTTTACTGCCACTTTAGTTAGCTCTTCAAGAGAAATTGATGAGTTTGAAAAAACAGAATGGGGAAGAATTGATATGGATGATCTATACAGCGCCCCTCTCTACAATGTTTCAACTGATGAAAGAGACACACTTGAATTAAGACTAGCTTCTAAACCTGGAACAATAGAATGGGTTGTAGGTTATTACAAAGATGAGCAAAGAGGTTTACCTGGAAATAGACAAGATCAATTTGGGATGACTGATGAGGCTTATGATTATATAGCTAATGTAATTATGGGCTGGACTGGATCTCCACCTACTGAATATGTACCTTGGCAAGATTATAATCCTGGATACCCAGGATGGGATAATTCAAGACTTTACTATGGTTTTTATAGCTATGGTAGCTACGCTGATGAAGAAGCTATATTTGGGCAAATCACTTATAACTTAGAGAATTGGGAATTTTCAGCAGGCATTAGGGACTACGAGATTTCTGATGGATATAAATCAGAAAATTATGGAGTCTTCTACGGTGGAGAATATGGTTGTGATGACCCTGATCAAACTGGTCCTGATGGTATTTCTTGTGCTGAAGAGTCTGGCTCTGAATCTGATTCTAGGCCTAAGTTTACTGCCTCCTATACACCTAATGAGGATCTTACATTTTTTGCAGTAAGTTCTGCTGGATATAGATCTGGTGGCAATAACTCTGCTCTTCCATACTTTTGTTCCGAAGATCCAGAAGCATCAGCAACTTTTAATAGAAGATATACTTCTGATAAAGCTGAAAATACCGAATTTGGTGTTAAAGCTAGAGGTGATGGATTCTCAATTAATGCTACATATTTCCACATTGATTGGAGTGATATACAAATCATCGTATCTCCTGCCTGCGGATGGAGCTATTACTTTAATGGAGCTGAAGCAACATCGGAAGGGATAGAGTTAGATTTCTCATATACACTTGCTGATAATCTTTTTCTAGACTTTACTGGAAGTTCTATGACAGCTGAAACTAATACTGATATACCTAGCTTAGGAGCTTCAAAAGGCGATAGATTACCTAATACTGTCGAGCAACAATACAATATAGGTCTTACTTATGAATATAGTTCTCCTTTAATGGGTCTGTCATCATTTATACGAGCTGATTATCTATATTATGGTGATAGTTTTGCAACATTTGGTCAAAGTGAAGATATGTTCTCACCAGATTATTCAAAACTTAATATTAATTGGGGTATGGAAATTGATGAAAATAATTCAATTCAAATTTCAGTTGATAATGCAACTGATGAAAGAACTGAAGCTTTTAAATATGCAGTTAGTTCCCCTAGCTGGAGACCAAGAGATTATATGCAGTGGATACCTCCTAGAAGTATTACATTTGCTTACAGATATAATTACTAAAAATTGCTTGAATATAAAATGCCAGCTTAGCTGGCATTTTTTTTAATCTTAAATTGTTTTCCAAGTTGTTCCGGATGGCTTGTCTTCTATCTCAACGCCAATTGATAAAAGCTCATCTCTAATTGAATCAGCAAGGTCAAAGTTTTTTTCTTCTCTTGCCTTATTTCTAGATTGAATTAAAGCTTCAACTTTTTCAGAATCAATTGCACCTTTCTTGAACCAATCATTAGGATTTTCATCTAAAATTCCAAGAATCTTACCTGTTGAGATTAAGCTTTTCTTTATATCTCTTTTTTCACTTTCTGATTTTTTAGTCAGATCTTTAATCAAAACATTTAGCTCAGACATAACCTGAGGAGTATTAAGATCATCACATAGAGCATCAATAATCTCTTTAGGCGGTTTTTGCATATCATTATTTGATATGTCAATATTATCAAGCTCCAAAAGAGTTCTATATAACTTATCTAATAATTTTTTTGCCTGATGTAAAATCTTGTCATTCCAATCAAGCCCTTGTCTATAATGCGATGATAGCAATGCTAAGCGAAGAACTTCACCGGAAGTTTCTTTTATTAAATCATCAACTAATAAAATATTATTTAAAGATTTAGACATTTTTTCATTATTTACAGTTACAAAACCATTATGCATCCAGTAATTAGCATAAGAATTTGGATCATTAATATCAGAGCTTGAGCAGCAACTTTGAGCAATTTCATTCTCATGATGAGGAAACTGTAAATCTCTTCCGCCTCCATGGATATCAAATGGTAAACCTAAGGTTTTTTCTGACATTGCAGAACATTCAGTGTGCCAACCTGGTCTTCCATACCCCCAAGGTGAATCCCACCCAGGCTGGTTATCTGAACTAGGCTTCCAAAGAACAAAATCTGCAGGATCTTTTTTAAATGGTGCTACCTCTACCCTACTGCCTGCAATCTGCTCTTCTCTGTTTCTTTTTGATAATAATCCATAGTTTGGATATGACGGAACATGAAATAATACATGGTCTTCTTTTTCATATGCATGACCTTTATTAACAAGATCAACAATCAATTCAATCATTTCTTTTATATATTCAGTTGCCTTCGGTTGGACATCTGGTATAGCAACTCCTAATTTAGCCATATCTTTATTATAAATATCAGCATACTTTTCTGTTATTTCATTAAATGGGACTTTTTGTTGATTGGCAGCTTCGATAATCTTATCGTCAATATCAGTTATATTTGATACATAGGTTACTTTTGGATACAAAAATCTTAGTAACCTTACAAAGGTGTCGAACACTACTGCCATCCTGGCATTTCCTATATGAGCAAAATTGTAAACTGTAGGGCCGCATGCGTATATCTTGATATGATTTTGATCAAGTGGAATAAACTGCTCTTTTTTACCTAAAAGAGTATTATGTATATATAAATTCTGCACTAATTATTCTCATCTCTAAAAGGTTTAGTATTTATTATATCAAGTTCTCTTAATTGATTAAGTAAAGGTATTAAAGGCATGCCTCTTATCGTAAAAGCTGATCCACTTACAGAAGAAAATAAATTACGCCCAAGAGATTCATACTTATAAGCTCCAGCTGCATGAATTGGATTTTCAAGCTCAACATATTTAACTATTTCCTCCTCAGATAAATCACGCATTTGCATTTCAATAATTTCAGAATACTCCCATAGGCACTTATTATTTTGAAAAAGACACACCCCGCTATTTTGAAAATGTTTTTTTCCAGATAATAATTGTAAATTACTAATTGCTTTTGTTTTATCGCCAGGTTTGTTAAAAATAACATCATCTAATACGCACATTTGGTCGCCGCCTATTACAATTGCATTTGGATATTGGAAACTAACTTCTTGAGCTTTTGCTTTTGCTAAATAGATAACTTGTTGTTGAAAAGATTCTTTAGATATTTTTTCTTTTAAATCATCTTCATCAACATCTGAAATGACAACATCGAATTCTAATCCAAACTCTTCAAGCATTAACTTTCTGCTCTCTGATCCAGATGCAAGAATTATCGGTATTTTGGGTTTGATACTGGAATCTTCCAGAGATCTATTCATTTAGAACTTTTTAGGTGAATTAATTAAATTAATAAATTCTTCTCGCGCTTTATTATCTTCTCTAAAAATTCCTAACATTCTTGATGTGATGGTACTAGACTCAGTTTTATGAATCCCTCTAGTACTCATGCAGCCATGACTAGCATCAATTACTACAGCAACACCCTTAGGTTTAAGTACTTCGTTAATAGTATCAGCAATCTGAGCTGTCATTGTTTCTTGAGTTTGAAGTCTTTTACCAAATGCATCAACAAGTCTAGCTAATTTACTAATGCCGACTACTCTTTTATTAGGAATGTAGCCTACATGAGCAACTCCTACAATTGGCACCATGTGATGCTCGCAATGAGACTCAAGTCTAATATCTCGAACAATTACTGCATCATCATAACCTTCAACTTCTTCAAAAGTTTTATTTAAAATCTCTATAGGATCATCGTCATATCCTGAAAAAAATTCTTTATATGCCTTAGCTACTCTTTTTGGAGTTTCTACTAAGCCCTCACGATCAGGATTATCACCAGTCCATAAAATAAGGGTACGAACAGCTTTTAGTACTTCATCTATAGCGGGTTTGGTCTTATCAGTCATGTATATTCCTTAGGTATATAATTTTTGATGCCATTTTATCTGATATGAGACTAAATAACACTTAAGTGAAAGAAATTTCTATTAAATTAAGTTTTTTAAAGGCTTTTTATCAATAAAATCTATTAAATTACTACAAAATAGCTCATTTAATCTTAATATTGCATGCAATGAGTGAGCAGAATCATGTGAGGAGATAAAACAATTATTTGCTGTCCATAACTCTGAATCATTCGGTAAAGGCTCAATCTTAGTTGTATCCAATGCAGCACAAGCAATCGTGTTTGAATTTAATGCTTCAATTAAATCCTCCTCATTAACAGCATTTCCGCGTCCAACATTTATCAACATAGCAGTTTCTTTCATTAAGCTTAAACTTTTTTTATTAATAATATTATCTGTTTCATGATCAGCAGGTAGGCAAGAAACTACAAAATCTGCATTAGGCAATAACTCAAAGGTCTTATCTGGGTGTTTTATTACATCAGCATATTTGCAATCATGAGGAGATCTTTTAGTTGCGCTAACATGCATACCAAAATTTTTAGCCAATCTTCCAACCTCTTGACCAATACCGCCATAGCCAAGAATTAAAATATGCTTATAAGTTAATTCGCCATCCCCGCCCCATGCTTCCCAACTCTTTTCTGCTTGCAGTTCAATATGCTTATCAATTCTTTTTGTCCACCTCAACATTTGTGCTAATACATAATTAGCAATTGGTATAGCATGAACACCACTAGCATTTGTAACTTTTGCATTTGTTTTGAGGATACTCTGTATCAAGGGGCTATCAGTTCCAGCATATCCAATTTGAATAAATTGCATTTGTTGACATAGATTAATTAGTGGATCCGTTAAACTATCATCCAATGCAGCTGCAAACATAAATTCATAAGTTAAAAAAAATACATCGCAATCTTGGACTTGATTCCAACTAGGTTCATCTTTGTTGTCGGGATGAATAGCTACTAACTCTATTGATGGATCAATCTTTTTTATTTGATCACCAAAATACTGTTCGGTGGAAATAGAAACTAGTATTTTCATATTAGTCTTTATCAATATTCATAGTTAGTGATTGTTCAGATTTGAAACCAGATTCAATATCATTAGTTTCTGTTGAATTTAATGATTTTTTTGCCAAAACTAGAGATTTTCTATCTTTGTTAGCAATTATTTCTGCTAATTTGAAAGCTTCTTTATATAAATCCTTTTTTGTGTCATGAATAGAATTTATTGCTCCATATTTAAATGCCTCATCTGCGCTTAGAGACTCGCCTGTTAAAATCATTCTTCTAACAACATTCAAAGGAAATAATCTTGTCATATGTGCTCCGCCAACAACAACTTTAAAGTTAATACCTGGAAAACCAAAAAAAGCATCTTTTGTTGCCACTATAAAATCTCCAGATGCTGGAATAAATGCTCCTGCTCCAAGCACATATCCATGACAAGCACTAATTACAGGCACATTACACATATGTATAGCTCTTGCTGCCTTCCATAAATGATCCATTAAAATAGGAATGGATTCTATCTGATCTCTAGTTTCACTTTTATCCGCTCCACCACAAAAACCCTTACCAGATGCTGTGATAACAATTACGTTAACTGACTTGTCTTCAGATAAATCATTTATAATATGAAACAAGTTTAGCCAATTGTTTGAGTCAATTGCATTTACAGGCGGACAATCAATATTAATAGTAGCAATTCGTCCTTCTTTGCTTTGTTTGATTGGCATAAAGCTCCTTTTAATAATAGGTATTTTAATTGTAACAATGTCAAAGATAAAAGCGATAATAAATCCAGTAACTCCGTTTCAGCAAAATGCCCCTATAATTTTCTGCAATGAAACTAAAAAATGTGCTTTTGTTGATCCAGGTGGTGATATTGAAGTTCTACTTGAGGCAGCAAAACAAAACGATCTAATTCCCGAAAAGATTCTATTAACTCATGCTCATATTGATCATGCTGGCGGAGCACATGAGCTATCAACAATACTTAATATAAAAATAGAAGGGCCTCATAAGGCGGATCAATTTTTAATTGATACTATTGAAGAACAAGGCCAAATGTTAGGAATACCTGCTAAAAAATTTGTACCTGATGTTTGGTTTGAGGAAGGCGATGAGGTAACTGTTGGCAATTTAATTTTAGATATCTATTTTTGTCCTGGTCATACTCCTGGACATATTATATTTGTGCATCAAGAATCTAAACTTGCAATAGTCGGCGATGTTTTGTTTAGAGGATCAATAGGAAGAACTGATTTGCCTGGTGGTAATTATAATGATCTGATAAATTCTATTACTGCAAAATTATGGCCACTTGGAAATGATATGAATTTTATTTGTGGGCATGGACCAGGCTCTACATTTGGACAAGAACGAATTGATAATGCCTTTGTATCAGATAGAGCTATTGAGTTAGCTTAAAAGGTAAGTCTAAAACCTAGCTCAAATGAACTATCAAGTACGTCACTTGAAATAACTTTAAAGTTTATTGCGGTATGCTTGCTTATATTAAATACTGCTTCAGCACCAAATTTTCTATCTGATTCATCGTTTAATACAAAAGATATTTCTTGCGAACATACCTCTCCTTCAGGACACTGGAATTGTTGTATCTCAGTTTCTTTTGAAAAATCAGCAAATAATTTTCCTTCCCAAGCATTGCTATCGCCAAATCTGACACCGGCTATAACGTTTGCTTGAGTATCATCTTCTGAAAATTTATTAATGTCATTTTCTAAACTAGTAGATTTAACACCTACCTCTGCATATACGTCTAAGAAATTTTCTACGCTAAACGTTACACCTTTTGTTGAAATAGAATTTAAAATATCTCCTATGCCAGCATGCGCTCCAACTCTAAAAGAGTTCACTACTTTGTCATAAGTTTCAGAATCTAAATCAACACCATCAGCCCTTCTTTCAAAAACCCCATAAAGAGGTCCAGGCAGAGCTAAAGAAGCCATTAATGCTATTCCATCATCCTCTGCACTAATATAACTAAACCCTAAAGAGGTATATTGATAATCATTAGTTTCCCGTCCAAAACGCCCTTCATCAGCAATAGTTAGAAAAGAAAAGGAAGCAATTAATAAAAAACTTAATTTTTTCATAAAATAATTATATCTCGATTTAAAGTGAATATTTTATATTTAAGAATTTATGCAGGTCTTTTGCAGTATGCCTCAAAGTTTTTTGCATAATGTGTAGCCATTTCAGCTAAGTATTGGGCAGCTTTAGCAGATTCTGCTGCTCTTACAGGTTGACCAGCCTCGCGTTGTTTAGTGCTTTTTTCAAGTTCAATTCCAGCAAAATAAAGTAATGCTCCTGAAGTTTCACTAATTTTTTTACAATCATCTTTTTTCCAATATCCAAAAACTCCAACACTTGATTTTTTTTCTACAGTTTCTTTATTTGAATCAGACTCTGCAGAAGTATATGGCAGTAGAATTAGTGTCATAAGAAGAAGTAGGGAATATTTGTTCATAATTTTTAATTAAATTTGTTGCTGCTTCATGTTAGAAAAAAATACCTTCATTTGCAAGGAGTCGTCTTTTAGTTTCAATGCCACCCTTTCCACTATAACCACCAATAGTATTATCTGATTTGATTACCCTATGACATGGCGTTTTAATTGGTCTTGGATTTTTACCACAAGCATTAGCAACAGCTCTTGCTGCATTCGGTTTACCGATATTTAAAGCAAGCTGTTTATATGAAAGAGTCATGCCATGAGGAATTTTATCAATCTCATCCCAAACCTGATTTTGGAATTTTGATGCCAACTAACTTTTCTCTAATGCCACTAAGCCATGCTCAATAACAAAAAAAATTACCGCCTCAAGGGGTTGATTATGGTTGTCAGCTAGATCTTTCATTCTTTGTAATTGTTCATCTGTTATATCTATTGTTTTGATTTCTGGATCTATAAACTTATTTACCATTATTATTTAAGCCATTCGGTAATTAGATTTTCAGCTTCTGCTACATCCATAATTAATCTTGCATATTTAGGCACATCCATACTGATCATATGCTCTGCAATAACTTTAGTATTGATTGCAAAATTTGCTAAAGATTGAGCTAATTCAGTTTTTGCCTCAATATTTTCATTTTCGGCAACTAGTTTTTCAGAATAATTATTTGTATTGAATACAACTTGGGCCATAGCTAGTAATGCAGGTTCTTTGTTGTCCGCTTCATCATATTCATCTATGGCATTTAGTATCCAGTAATGCGGTTTTGCAACTTTCTTTTTTGCATCCTCTAGATCTGGGTAAAGCACAGCATGTGATTTATCTTTATACCAAGTATCTTCATGTTGAATAATACATAATTCCTTGATAACTGAAATATACTCATCTGTTGTCTCTTCTTTAGTTTTAAAAGGCAGTCTCATTTTTTTATTACCTGTTTTTTTTAATTAATCTTAACAAAGTTAAAAGTAAATTATCCTTTTTTTAATTAAAATTTTCTGTATGGAAATCTTTTATATCAGGATCTACCATGGCATCACTTATTCTTAATTCTCGATAGAGGTTTAAAGTATTTATTGTCTTACACCTACTAAGTGCAACATAGGCTTGGCCAGTAGCAAATGCACCTGAGCCTAAATCAACTGAACAACTTTCAAGAGTTAGACCTTGAGCCTTATGAATTGTTACAGCCCATCCAAGCTTTATTGGAAATTGTTTAAAGGAGGAGATAACCTCTTCAAACATCTCATCATCATCCTCATCATAAATGTACCTAACTTTATTCCATTCCTCTCTCTCAACTCTATGAATATCTTTGCCTACTTTAACTCTTATATATTTTTTTGTTTTTTCAGAGCATTGGGTAACTGTGCCTACAGTCCCATTCACCCACCTCCCTGCAGTATCATTTTTAATAAACATAACTTTTGCATCGACTTTAATTTTTAACTCTCTAGGTGCCGGGAGATCATTATCATTTAATTCGCCAACCTCTGATGACTTAATTGCAACCTGTGTGCCTTCAATTTGTCGAAGCATTTCATCATTAATTTGTTCAGCTCTATTTTTTCTTGAAGTAATGATCATAGATGATTCATTTACAGATTCTGGATTAAAGCAGGATCTATTAAAGCTATTGATAGTATTTTCTAAATCTTCACCTAAGCGAATATTATTAAGAAGGTTATAAAAATCACCATCATTCTCTTGTCTAAATGATTTAATTAATTCAAAAAATTTAGGATTATTAAACTCTTTAAAGCTATAGGCGCTAAAAAAATATATTGAGTCATATTTATCAAAAATAATTTTTTCTTCATACTCTTTTACTACTGGTGGTAATTGAAATAAGTCACCACAAGCAAGCACACTTACGCCACCAAAAGGCTCGTCATTTCCTCTATGTATTTTTAAAGTTTGTGAAATAGCATCCAGCATAGGCGCTCTTACCATAGATACTTCATCTATGATAAGGAGTTCAAGTTTTTTCAAAAGTTTATTAAATCTAGGATCTTTCGATTTAGTAATCTCAGGAAAGGTATCAAAGCCAATTCTAAAACCAGAATTAATGGTAGTTCCGCCTATATTAAGTGCAGCTATGCCTGTTGGGGCTACAACTATCATTTTTTTCTCTAATTCAGCTTTTACAGCCTCAAGTAGAGTTGTTTTACCCGTGCCTGCAGCACCTGTTAAGTAAATAAATTCTTGCTTATTACTATGGAGAAGATCAATAACTTGATCCTTTATAGTATCAAAACTATTTGATTCATTATTTTGATTATGCAAGTAAAAATCCCTTCTATATTTAAAAAATATTAAGGATAGTATAGAGATATATAGATGTATTCCTAGACCAAGATAAAAGAATCAACCCATCAATTTAATGATGGGTTGAAAAACAGTAAGTTTATATTATGAAGCCTCTGACATTAGATTTCTAAATTCATAGCTATCATATAAATCAGGTGCTCTGCATGAAGCTACCTCATCAAAGCTTGCTTGCATATCTCCACCTTTTTCAGCAAAGTTTGCATTTCCAGCTTCTAGGCCATCAAAACTCTGATGAAAGTTTAACCATAAAAAATCAAACATAGCGTCATCATCTAAAGCTTCATAGATGCCATAAAAATATGCTTCTGCTGTCCCATTTTCAGCAACCCAATTGTCATATTCTTGAGCAACAGCCATTAAATCTTCACTTGATTTACCATCATTTAGGTTGCATGGATATGTTTCAGTTGCAAAATAACTAAAATCAAAATCTGGAGATTCTGCTCCAGGTGCAGTAAATGTCCATGATGATACAACAGAATTGTCACATTCTAATATAGGATCATTTTTTATGTCCCAAGTTTGCGCTTCTTCGCTTGCCATCCATACTTCCCAGCCGGCATCTGCTGCTTCTTTTGAAGTCCACTGAAGTTCCCACCAGCCATTATCCTGACCATTACTTTCACCCTTGGGTGCGTAACCTCCAGCCCATACCAAGTCGGCTGACATAGCTTCAAGCTGATTCCATTCTGAAATTAACTTTCTCATATTTTCTGGTGAAGCATCAGGCCCAGCTACACAAGGTAAAAATTGGTTATAGTATGAAACAGGCGCTGCTTCAGCACTTGCGGTTTCTTGATCCATCGAATTATTAGAACAACTTGCAATTATAAGGATCGCAGTAATTGAAAAAATTGATGTATATTTTAAATTATTCATTATTTGGTTCTCTCCATATTAAATTCTTGTTATTCAAATATAACAAAGAAAACTTTTTATGAAAGAAATATTGTAGTTATTTACTAGATATAAATTACTGGCGGAGAGTGAGGGATTCGAACCCTCGATACAGTTACCCATATACCTCCTTAGCAGGGAGGCGCTTTCGACCACTCAGCCAACTCTCCGAAATGTTGGGTGATTATAACTCTTTGAAAATAAAAAATATCTAATTATCTATCGAATTCTACTTGCATTCCAAAAGGTAGATCTTGGTTGATTTGATTATCTTGAAAAGCTATATGACCATTAACAATAGTCATATATATTGATGAATTAAATGTTTTTCCTGCAAATGGAGACCAACCACATTTATACAAAATATTTTCTTCAGATACAGTATAAGATTTATCAATATCCAAGATTGCTAAATCAGCATAATAACCTTCACGAATATAACCTCTATCTTTAACTTGAAATCTTTTAGCAACATTATGGCTAGTTTTCTCAACAATAGTTTCAAGACTTAAAATGCCTTCATTATAAAAATCCATTAAAATCTGGAGTTCATGTTGAACCAAGGGCAAACCCGCAGGAGCATCTTGATACTTCATCATCTTTTCATCCCAAGTATGAGGAGCATGATCTGAAGCAATAATATCTATTTTATCTTCTTTAAGCGCCTTAATTAGAGCAAGTCTGTCAGATTCGTCTTTGATAGAGGGATTACATTTAATTTGATTACCTAATTCAGCATAATAGGACTCATTAAAGTGCATATGATGTACACAAACTTCAGCTGTAATTTTTTTTCCGTCTACAGGTCCAGGAGAAAATAAATCCATTTCCTTTGCAGTAGTTAAATGAAAAACATGAAGATTAGCATCATATTTTTTTGCTAAAGCAACTGCTAATGAACTAGATAAATAACAACTTTCAACATCTCTGATTAGGTGATGATGTTCAGCTGATAAATCACTACCATATTTATCATAAAATAATTTTTCGTTATCTTTAACTCGCTGAGGATCCTCACAATGAGTAACCACAGTTAATGGTGAGTAATGAAATATATCGTCTAATGCATCTATACTATCGACCAACATCTCACCAGTAGATGCACCCATAAAGACTTTAAGAGCTGCTGCTTGATTAATGTCAACTTGCTTTATTTCTTCTATGTTTGTATTACTTCCACCAAGGTGAAAAGAATAATTAGAAAGTGATCTGGTGCTAGCTAATTCAAATTTTTTAGTTAGATTTTCATTAGTAGTGGTGGTTGGATTAACATTGGGCATTTCAAAATAACTTGTAACGCCGCCTGCAAGGCCAGCTTTAGATTCAGTTGCAATATCACCCTTATGAGTCAATCCTGGCTCTCTAAAATGGACTTGGTCATCAATTAAGCCTGGTATTACAAAGCGACCATTAACATCCTCAATATTTTTTGCTTCAGAGTCTATAGAGTTTGCAATTAATTCAATTCTATTATTTTTTATTGCGATATCAGATTCTATAATTGTATTTTCATTTACTATATTGCAATTCTTTAGAATTAAGTCGTACATTATTTCTCCAAGTTGAAAGCCTTATGTAAAGATCTTACAGCAAGTTCTAGGTATTTTTCCTCTATAACAAGTGTTAGTTTTATTTCAGATGTACTTATCACCTGAATATTAATACCCTCACTTGATAAAGCTTCAAAAGCCTTACTTGCAATACCTGCATGAGATCTCATCCCAGCCCCAACAACTGAGACCTTAGCAATATTTGCATCAATTAATAAATCTGCATAATCTAATCCAGACTTCTCGTTTTCAAGAATAGATTTTACTTTTTGCTCTTCTTCTGAATCAACTGTAAAAGTAAAATCAGTCTTGCCGTTAACACTTACATTTTGAACAATCACATCAACACTAATATCTTTATCATTAACTGGTCCAAGAATCTTATGCGCAATTCCAGGAGTATCAGCAACACTATGCAATGTGAATTTTGTTTGATCTTTTTTAAATGCTATTCCAGATATTAATGCATTTTCCATATTACCCTCCTTTAGAGATATTAGCGTACCTTCACCCTCTTCAAAACTTGAGAGCACCCTTACAGGGACTTTGTATTTATTAGCAAATTCCACTGCTCTTATTTGGACCACTTTTGCGCCTTGTCCAGCCATTTCTAACATTTCTTCCATAGTTATGGAATCTAACTTTCTTGCCTCGGGTACAACTCTTGGGTCAGTAGTATAAACACCATCGACATCAGTATAAATATCACATCTAGCTGCATCAACTTGAGCAGCAATTGCTACAGCAGTTGTATCAGAGCCGCCGCGTCCTAAAGTTGTAACATCTCCGCTTTCTGTAACACCTTGAAATCCAGTTATAATAGGAACTATACCCTCATTTAAAGTCGATAGTATTTTTTTACCATCTACGTCAACAATTCTTGCTTTTGAGTGGTGACTGGTGGTCTTCATAGATATTTGTGAAGCTGAAAATGATTTAGCTTTTACCCCATTGGCTTCTAAAGCCATTGCTAGTAATGATGCGCTAACTTTTTCTCCTGTTGAAATCAATGCATCAAATTCTCTTCTGTTTGGGTTATCACTAAAACTCTTAGCAAGCTTTATTAATCTATTTGTCTCTCCGCTCATTGCAGAGACAACTACAATAACTTTATTTTCTTTTGTTGCATTTTTAATGATATTAGCAACAGCATTAATGCGCTCGTCTGAGCCAACAGAGGTACCGCCAAATTTTTGAACTATTATTTCTGACATGAGACTAATATTATTTAGCGACTGATTTTACGATATCTGTGATAGATGTCACGAACTCATTAACATTATTTGTTTGGCCGGCTCCTTGTGCAAAATCTGCTCTACCTCCACCTTTTCCGCCTAAAGATTCTGTAAGCGCTTTTATAACATCACCAGCTGAAATATTTGAAGTTCTATCTTCAGTAACGCCACAGACTACAGCTACCTTGTTATCTATTGCATTTATAATGATTGCAACTCCACTTTTAAGTTCTGCTTTCTTTTTATCTACTAATCCTCTTAGCAGCTTATTATCTTCTACACTGACTTGTTCTACTAATAAATGCCAATCATCTATTTTGTAAACTTCTGAGTTAACAATATCAATTGATGCAGACTGAACTCCGCCTTTTTTTAATTTCTTATTTTCACTTAAGAGAGTTTTTACCTTTTGCTCTAGATCATCTTGTGATGAATTTAATAATTGTTGAATTGAGTTATTTACTGATCTTAACTCTTCTAGATACTCTATCGCCCTCTTTCCAGATAGAGCTTCTACTCTTCTAATACCAGATGCGACGCTAGATTGATTGATTATAATAAATAAACCCATATCACCAGTTCTATCAACATGCGTGCCTCCACAAAGTTCTACTGAGAAAGCTTTGGCTCCCATGCTTAGGACTCTTACCTCATCATCATACTTCTCTCCAAATAAAGCTTGAGCTCCAGACTCAATAGCTTTATCTAAATCCATGATTTCAGTTGTTACTTCAAGATTATTTAACATTTCATGGTTCACAATATTTTCTATCTTTGATATCTCTTCTGGTGTTAAAGGTTTGTCATGTGAAAAATCAAATCTAAGTTTATGCTCATCTACTAATGATCCTTTTTGCTGAACATGATCACCAAGTATTTCCTTAAGGGCTGCATGCATTAAGTGAGTAGCTGAATGATGTATAGCAACAGCTTGTCTTTTATCTTTTTCTACACTCATATTAATAACATCATTTTTGCTTAGCGGACCAGTATCTAAGATTGCTTTGTGAATAAATACTTTTCCTTGTTTCTTACAATCTATAATAGCACCACTAGAAGTTTTAGATGAAAAGATACCTCTATCTCCCACCTGACCGCCTGACTCTGCATAAAATGGAGTTTCTTCAGTAGAGAAGAAAATTTCATTAGTTGTCTCAGTAATATCTACTGATTTAAGCCCCTCCCACAAAGCAATAACTTTACTTTTAGCTTCTAAAGAGTCATAGCCTAGAAAATTTGTTTCTTTAATGCCTGGTGCGGCAGGAAGTTTCGATGTAAAGCTGCTTGCTGCTTTCGATGTTTGTTTTTGCTTAGCCATGAATTTATTGAATCCGTCTTTGTCGACCAATAAATTATTTTCCCTTGCTATATCTGCAGTTAGATCAAATGGAAATCCAAACGTATCATGGAGTTTAAAAATAACTTCACCTGGAATTGTTTTATCTTTAATTTTTAAAATAGCCTCATCAAGAATTTTGATTCCATTCTCTAAGGTCTCAAAAAACTTCAATTCCTCATCATTGATCGTCTTAATAATTGATGTTTGATTTTCTTTTAATAAAGGGTATGCGTCTGACATTAGTTCAACCAGTGTTGGGACTAATTTATTTAAAAAGGGTTCTTTAGCGCCCATAGTATAGCCATGGCGAATTGCTCTTCTTAAAATCCTTCTTAATACATAACCTCTACCTTCATTCTCTGGAACCACACCGTCGGCTATAAGGAAACTCGTAGAACGAATATGATCAGCTATTACTTTATGGGAAACATTGCCCTTTTCTTTTAATAAGTTTTCTGATGCCTTGATTAGGTTTTTAAAAAGATCGGTTTCATAGTTAGAATTTATTCCCTGCATAACTGCAGATATTCTTTCTAAACCCATTCCAGTATCAACTGATGGTTTTGGAAGTTGAGTCATATTGCCTGAACCATCTCTATTAAATTGCATAAAAACCAAATTCCATATCTCTACAAATCTATCACCTTCATCACCCTCAGATCCTGGAGGGCTTCCAGGTATATGATCTCCATGATCATAATAAATCTCTGAGCAAGGACCGCAGGGTCCCGTATCTCCCATTGACCAAAAATTGTCTTCATCGCCTAGGCGAACTATTCTGGCAGGATTTATGCCGATTGACTCTTCCCATATTTTTGCAGCCTCATCATCATCTTGATATACAGAAATCCAAAGTTTGTCCTCAGGAATTTTTAAAACGTCTGTAAGAAATTCCCATGCAAATCCAATAGCTTCTTCTTTAAAATAATCACCAAAACTAAAATTACCAAGCATTTCAAAAAATGTGTGGTGTCTCAGGGTATAGCCAACATTTTCTAAGTCGTTGTGCTTACCTCCTGCTCTTATACATCGTTGAGATGTGACAGCTCTTGTGTATTTACGTTTATCAGTCCCAAGAAATACATCCTTAAACTGAACCATACCAGCATTTGTAAATAGCAAAGTTTCATCATTCATTGGAACCAATGAGCTTGAATCGACAATAGTATGATCTTTTGATTTATAAAAATCTAAAAATGCCTGTCTTAACTCTTTAGTATTCATAATTGAGAATATTATTTTATATTTTTATATCTTTTATAGTTTTCAATATAATAATGGGCGTTGATTGAGGGCATCGTTTGCTCTTCTTCACTAAGCTGTTTTTTAATCTTTCCTGGCATACCCAAAACCATAGATCCATCTGGCACTTCCATATTTTCTGTTATAAGTGCTTTGGCTCCTATAATACAATTTTTACCAATTTTTGCTCCATTAAGAATAACTGAACCTATACCAACAAGGGTCCCATCGCCTATTTCACAACCATGAAGCATTGCCATATGACCCACCGTCACAAATTTACCAACTGTACAAGGAAAACCTGGGTCTGTATGAATAATACTTCCATCTTGAACATTTGAACCTTCTCCAATAGTAATAGGCTCATTATCTCCTCTAATAGTGCAGTTAAACCATACACTAGCATCCTTGGCTAAATAAACATTACCAATAACATTGGCATCGGGTGCTACCCAAAAATCTTCATTTTCAGTCTGAAGTACTTTACCCTCAAGTTCAATAATCATCTTACAATCCCTGTTGATATATCGGCATCAAAACATGTGTTTAACAAATCTGCAGTAATCATAGCTGTTAAGCCCCATATCTTTTGTTCATTATAATACCAAGTAGGCATTTCTAGTTGCATTTTATCTCTTTGGAATATCTGAGTTTGCATATTTTTTTTATCTAATAAGTAGGCTATGGGTACTTCGAATATCTCTTGTATCTCCTCATTTGCTATTAAGTTTGGCTCCTCTGTAATAATTGCTACATATGGATTAACTTCAATATCAAATCTAGATATCAAAAAATTTAAGCTTCCTAATAACTCTACTAGCTTTGGATCTAAAGCCATCTCCTCTTGTGACTCTCTTAATGCTGTATGGTACAAATCTAAATCTTCATCTTCCATCATTCCACCAGGAAAACTTACCTCTCCAGAATGCGTAGATACCTTGGTTGATCTTTGTGTATAAATGATTGAAGGCGCTGTCTTATATCTACCGTAATAAAGAATACCAATTAAAACCCCAGCCTTTTTTAAATTAGTAGACTGAGTAGGATTTAGTTTTGCAAGCTTTTGCTTTATGCTATCGATCATAAAGATAAGTTTAACTTTTTAGACTTATATAATCTTGTTTTAGGTAGAAAATTGAAATATTGCTCAAATTGCGGAAGTTCGAATCTAGAATTTAAAATTCCTGAGGATGACAATTTAAAACGTCATATATGTAAGGATTGTGGAACTATTCATTACACAAACCCCAATATGGTGGTTGGTGCACTATGTATTAGAGACAATAAAATTCTCATGGCAAAAAGAAATATCCATCCTCGTAAAGGTTTTTGGACTCTTCCAGCAGGATTTATGGAAAATGCTGAAACTGTTAGTACTGGAGCTTTAAGAGAAACTTTAGAAGAGACTGGTTCGAAAGCTAAAATAATTATGCCTTATACAATGTTTAGCCTTCCTCATATAAATCAAATTCATTTTTTTTATCTTGCTGATCTATTAGATGATAACTATGGCCCAACATCAGAAAGTGAAGAAGTTAGATTATTCAGTGAATCCGAAATACTTTGGGACGAGCTAGCATTTCCTACTGTTAAAAAAACTCTAGAATATTATATTGAAGATAATAAAAATAAGGATTTTAGCTTTAGAGAAGAAGATATTACTATCTGGTAATTAACAGCCATCGCTAAATAATTTAGCATTTACAAAGATTTGCATCCATGGTGAAAATTCTTTCCATGAATCTGGTTTCCAAGAAAATTGTGATGCTCTAAAAACTCTTTCAGGATGAGGCATCATTATGGTTACTCTGCCCTTTGCAGCAGTAATTCCAGTTATACCATCAATAGAACCATTAGGGTTTAAGGGATATTTTTCTGTAGGCTGTCCAGATGAATCAATAAATTGCATAGCGATTTGATTTGAAGATATTAAAGATTGAACTTGTTTATTATTTTTAAATAGCGTCCTTCCTTCTCCATGAGCTGATGCAATTGGAACTTGCCAACCATTCATTGAGTCTAGCAATACTGAGTTACTATTTTTAATTTCAACTTGAACAAGTCTTGCTTCAAATTGATCAGAGTAATTTTTAATGAATCTAGGCCAAGCATCTGCACCAGGGATTATAGCTTTTATATTAGATAGCATTTGGCAACCATTACAAACACCAAGGGTAAAAGTAGAATCCTTTTGAAAAAACTCTTCAAATTGATCTTTAATCTTTGAGTTATATAAGATTGTTTTTGACCATCCGCCTCCCGCTCCCAAAACATCTCCATAAGAAAAGCCGCCACATACAGCCATGCCATTAAAATTATTAATATTTTTAGATCCATCCAATAAATCTTGCATATGTACATCTTCAGCTTCAAAGCCAGCTAAATGAAAAGCAGCAGCCATCTCCATCTGTCCATTAACACCTTGCTCTCTTAAAATAGCCACTTTTGGCTTTGAAGATTTAATATTAAAACTACTTACATCAGGATCAACAAATGAGTCTTTAGCAAAAAGTCCTGAGTATCCTTCCTTTATAAGACTTAATTCTGAATCAGCAGATTCTTTATTATCTCGAATGCTTTGCATTGCGTGGGACACTTCTCTCCATGAGTTTTCAAGATTGATAATTGTTTCAGAAAAAATTTCTTTATTATTTAAGCTTAAATTAATTGATTTCTTGGCATTCATTTCTCCAATTCTGCAAGCAAATAAGTTTTGATCTAGATACTGATTTAAAACTAAATCTACATTTGATTTTTCAATTTGAAGAATAAGTCCAATCTCCTCATTAAAAAGAACTTGATTTAGGCTATTTCCCACTTCAATAATTTGATCTAAATCAATATTAATTCCTTGTCTTGCTGTAAATGCCAACTCACTTATAGTAACAATCAAACCTCCATCAGAAATATCATGTAGAGCATGAATTTTTTTATCAGCGATTAGTGATTGAGTTTTATTAAACAATTTCATAAAACTAGAAACATCATCAATGTCTGGTGTGTTATCAATATCTTGCTTGTAAACTTCAGAGAAAATTGATCCTCCTAAGCGATTCTTGTTATTAATTTTTACTAAAATTAATTCTGAATCAATTTTGGTATCTAGTAATGTGGTGACAGCATCTCGAACATCCATTACTGGTGCCATGGCTGTAATAACTCCTGAAAGTGGACTTTTGACAGTATATTGTTTGCTATCTTGTTCCCATTTTGTTCGCATTGATAATGAATCTTTGCCAACAGGAATGGATATACCTAATTCAACAGCAAAATTTGATAAAGCCTCAACTCCATATCTCAATGCTAGATCTTCAATATTTTCTCCTGAAGCTGCCATCCAGTTTGCAGAAACTTGAATCTGATCCATTCCTAAAATTGGTACCGATACCATATTAGTGAGTGCTTCAGCCATAGCCATCCGCATAGAAGCCGCTGGATTATTAATAGCTATTGTTGGCTTTTCTCCAATAGTTACAACCTCGCCTGAATGATCTGTAAAAGATCTTAGGCTCATTGAAAAATTTGAGGTTGGAACTTGCCATGGTCCTACAAATTGATCTCTGGCTGTCATGCCGCCAACAGTTCTATCGCCTATAGTGATTAAAAAAGATTTCGATGCAACTGTTGGATGCTTTAAAACAAGATCTATTGATTCTTTCAGTTCAAAACTCTCAACCTCAACTGAATTTTTTTTATCTTTTTGAGAAGTAACAACCATATCGTTAATTGGCAATTCACCAAATAGCATACTTAAGGGAACATTAACGGGGTAAGAGTCTGTAGAAAAGTCATACAGCTTTACATATTGCTCTGCTGTGGTGTAACCCACTAATGCATATGCGCATCTTTCACGCTCACATATTGCTACAAAATCATCTTTATTATCAGGATGAATTGCTAATACATATCTTTCTTGCGACTCATTCGACCATATTTCCATCGGTGACATTGATTCATCTGAGGAAGGAATAGAATCAAGATTAATTAATACACCTAAATTAGAATCTTTAGCAAGTTCAGGTATAGCATTAGATAACCCTCCCGCTCCTACATCATGAATAAATTCTATATAACTATCATCCATAGATGAGCAAGTATTTATAACTTCTTGGCACCTTCGTTCCATTTCAGCATTGTCTCTTTGCACAGAAGCAAAATCTAAATCCTCATCACTATCGCCTGAAGATACAGATGATGCAGCTCCACCTCCAAGACCAATCAACATAGCTGGACCCCCAAGTACTACAACAATATACCCATCGTCAATTTGTAATTTAAAATTATTGGCATCTCTTATCTCACCAATTCCTCCAGCAAGCATAATAGGCTTGTGGTATCCGAAAGCTGTATTATTTTCATTGAAAGGTGTCTCAAAAGATCTGAAATATCCTAAGGTACATGGTCTGCCAAATTCATTATTAAAAGCTGCTGCACCAATGGGCGCTTCTAGCATAATATCTAAGGGTGTAGCTATTCTCTCTGGAGAATGTTCAGCCTCTTCCCAGCCCCTTAATAAGTTAGGTATTCTTAAATTTGAAACATTGTATCCAACTAAGCCAATTTTAGGCCTTGCGCCTCTTCCAGTTGCACCCTCATCTCTAATTTCTCCTCCAGAACCAGTTGCAGCACCTGGGTAAGGCGAGATAGCTGTTGGATGGTTATGAGTTTCAACTTTAATAGTTGTATTCAATAATTCCTTTTTAAAAGAGAAAATATTATTTATATCTTGATGTAGCCTTTCAACTTCTTTGCCCTGAGTAACAGCTGCATTATCTTTATAAGCAGAAATAATTCCATTAGGAGAATTTTTACTAGTTGCCTTAATGAGATCAAATAATGATTGGTCGGTATTTTTATTATC